>JGI26272J51733_1001432_pt1 | contig 9343 bp, 10 predicted proteins | sample SaaInlV_120m_DNA_FD_51733 | JGI IMG/M metagenome (IMG submission 51733) | reverse complement strand
TTTGTTTGCTACTGTTAACTGGATACATTATTNTAAGTTCAAAACTATATCATGATGACACTGCTAAAACGTGATAAGGCTGATTACAAAATCTTAATAACCGATGATGATGATAATTGTCGTTCCAGCCTGAATGACATATTCGAACCTGAAGGTTATACGACATATCTGGCTAGTTGTGGCAGAGAGGCCGTTGAAATTGCAAAGCATGAATTGCTGCATGTATTAATTATGGATGTGCACATGCCTGATTTTAGTGGTTTCGAAACGTTTGAATTCATCAAAGTGGAAAAGAAGATACAGATTCCATGTATTTTTGTATCTGCGGATACTTCTAAAGATTTAAAGTTTGAGGCTATTGAGGCTAATGCGTATACATTTATATCCAAGCCTATAAACAAAGAGATAATTAAATACGCGGTAGAACAATCACTTGAAAAGTACTATTGGAGATAAACTGTTAGGTTAATCAAGACCTTAGAAAGGGGACAATGAACAATGAAGACAAAGCCATTAGGGGAAAAGATTTTAGTTAAAAGATTTGATGCGGTAGAAAAAACTGCCGGGGGAATTGTGTTACCGGATGCTGCTAAAGAAAAGCCAAAAGAGGGAAAGATAATTGCTCTTGGTGATGGAAAATTGTTGGACAGTGGTACCAGGGCAAAGTTTCAGGTTAAAAAAGGAGACAGAGTCGTATTTACATCTTACGCGGGAACTGAGATTGATATTGATGGTGAAGAGTACCTGTTAATGGCTGAAGATGATATTCTTGCAATAATTGAATAGTTAGGAGAACAGAATGGCTGGTAAAAAAGTANTGTGTGGCCACGAAGCTGGTATGGCTATAAAAGATGGAATAAATAAGTTGGCAAATGCTGTCAAAATAACGATGGGTCCAAAAGGCCGAAATGTAATCATTGAAAAAAGCTTTGGTTCCCCGACTATAACAAAAGATGGTGTTACTGTTGCAAATGAAATAGAGCTTGAAGATCCGTATGAGAACATAGGTGCACAGCTGGTAAAAGAAGTCGCGTCTAAAACTAATGACGTTGCCGGCGACGGTACAACAACTGCGACGGTATTGTCAGAAGCGATATATTCAGAGGGGCTGAAAAGTCTTGTTGCCGGGGCTAATCCGGTTGGAATTAAACGAGGAATTGAGAAAGCCGTGGAGGCGATAACCTCAGAGCTCGTTAAAATGAGCATTGCGGTTTCCGGAAAAAAGGAGATCGAACAGGTGGGTACTATTGCGGCAAATAATGATCCGGAGATTGGAAAGCAGATATCAAATGCGATGGATCGAGCCGGTAGTGATGGAGTAATAGCTGTTGAAGAGGGCCAGGGCTTGGAAACTACGGTGGAGCTTGTTGAAGGAATGCAATTTGACAAGGGCTATCTGTCCCCATATTTTATAACAGATACAGAGAAGCTGCAGGCCGTTCTTGTAGATCCTTATATCCTTGTTCATGAGAAAAAAATCTCTGTACTAAAAGACCTTTTGCCTATATTGGAAAAGATTTCACAATCTGGTAAGCCTCTGTTGGTGATTGCTGAAGATCTGGAGGGTGAAGCGCTTACAACTCTCGTAGTTAATAAGATGAGAGGGACATTGAAATGCGCTGTAGTGAAAGCACCTGATTTCGGAGACAAGCGGAAGGCGATGCTTGGAGATATAGCGGCAGTAACTGGTGCGGATGCAATATTTGAGGACTTGGGAGTCGGATTGGACAGCCTTAAGCTATCAGATCTGGGTGGCGCTAAAAAGGTAATTATCGATAAGGACTGTACGATGATTATTGAAGGCAGTGGATCGAAGAAGGAGATTCAGGGCAGGGTTCAACAGATAAGAAATGAAATTGAAAATTCTACTTCAGATTATGATGTGGAGAAATTGCAGGGAAGGCTTGCAAAGCTTGCAGGTGGAATTGCAAAGATAAGTGTTGGTGCTGCAACAGAGGCAGAGATGAAGGAGAAGAAGGCCCGATTAGAGGATGCAATGCATGCTACAAAGGCTGCTGCTCAGGAAGGGATTCTGCCCGGAGGAGGAGTTGCACTTTTAAGGTCAGAAAGAGCTTTGAAGAAAGTTGAAGCAGGGCTTGATGAAGATGAAAAGGTTGGAGTAAACATCATCCGTAAAGCACTTGAAGCTCCGCTTAGACAGATTTCTGATAATGCGGGTCTTAACGGAATCTTAGTTGTTCAGAAGGTAAAAGAGATGGACGGGAATAACGGCTTTAATGTCGCCACAGAAAAGTATACTGACCTGGTTAAGGCAGGCGTTATTGATCCGGCAAAGGTAGTAAGAACTGCGCTTCAGAATGCGGCAAGTATTGCAGGGTTACTGTTGACAACCAATGCAATTGTCAGCGATGCTCCCGAGAAGGAAGAGAAGTGATTATTAAAATAAGTAGATGTTGAAAAGCATAAAAAGGTTTCATATTATAGAGGTGCCATCTTTGTATAAAGATGGCACCTTTTTTCTTATCAATTTAAAATAGTGTCTGACAAGTCAATATCACTTTAACCGGGACCGGATATAGGATGAAGAAAAAAACCAAAAAATCAACGAGTAAGAAATACGACAAATATCAAAGTCCGCTTGCCGAGCGATATGCAAGTGATGAGATGAGCTATAATTTTTCAGATCAATTAAAATATAGCACGTGGAGAAAGCTTTGGATTGCATTGGCGGAAACAGAAAAAGCTCTTGGGGTTAAAGCAATTTCACAGAAGCAGATTAATGAAATGAAAAAATTCCAGGACGACATAGATTTTGATGCAGCAAGAAAGCATGAGATCAGGGTGAAACATGATGTGATGGCACATGTTCACGCTTTTGGAGATCAGTGTCCAGCCGCAAGTCCGATAATTCACCTGGGTGCAACAAGTGCATTTGTACAGGATAATGCTGATTTGATTCTCATGAAAAACGGTATGAATATTCTGTTAAAGAAACTGGTTAATATTGTAGATGCGTTGGTTGTGTTTGCCAGGGAGTATAAGGGTTTAATTACGTTAGGATATACTCACTATCAACCGGCCCAGCTTACTACAGTCGGGAAAAGGGCGTGTCTCTGGTTACAGGATTTTATTATTGATATAGAAGATCTGGAAAGCAGGATAGAAAATTTAAGATTCAGAGGGGCTAAAGGTACTATAGGTACGCAAAATAGTTTTATGGCCCTGTTCAACAGAGATGAGAAAAAAGTAAAGCAGCTTGATCAGCAGGTATCAAAAAAAATGGGATTCGATAAAATCCTTCCTGTCGCCGGGCAGGTCTATACTCGAAAACTCGACAGCCAGATTTCAGATGTTATGTCCGGTATCGCTCAATCTGCACACAAGTTTACAAATGATCTAAGGTTGCTGCATAATTTGAAAGAGATTGAAGAGCCCTTTGGGAAGAAGCAGATAGGCTCTTCTGCCATGCCGTATAAGCGAAACCCTATGCGTTCTGAGAGAGTAGCGTCTCTAGCCCGTTATATAATCTGTAATGGCCTGAATACTGATTTTACTAGCAGTGTACAGTGGTTTGAGAGAACGCTGGATGATTCAGCAAACAGGCGGCTTGTACTGCCGGAAATGTTTGTTGCAACGGATGCAATGCTTGACATCGTTCTTGGTGTTGTCAGAGATTTAACTGTTTATCCGAAAGTGATAGGAAAACGCGTCAATGAAGAGTTGCCGTTTTTAGCTTCCGAAAGCATATTGATGGAGGCTGTTAAAGCCGGTGGAAACAGACAGAATCTCCATGAGAAAATACGTAAATATTCTATGGAGACTATTACTCTTGTCAAAGAGGAGGGTGCGGATAATGATTTTATTGAGCGAGTTAAAAAGGATGAGGATTTTGCAATAATTAAAGACAGGTTAAATGATATATTAAAGCCGAAAAACTTTATTGGCAGAGCTCCTAAGCAAGTGACTGAGTATATCTCTGAGGTTGCGAGGCCTATACTGAGAAAGCACAAAAAACTGCTTGGAGTAAATACAGAATTCAAGGTGTGAGAACTATGAGTGCTTCAACCAGGGGATTGAGTCTTGTTCTGATAACTGACAGGAAGGTTTGTGGGAAGAAACTTACTGGCATAATAGAGCATGCGATTGAAGGCGGCGTTGGAACTGTACAATTAAGGGAAAAAGATCTGAGTACCGGTGATTTGTATAGTCTTGCAAAAGAGATTCGTGAAATAACAGAGAGAAAAGACGTAAACCTTATAATTAATGATAGGGTTGATATTGCAACTGCAGTTGATGCAGATGGAGTTCATCTTGGCTGGCAATCTCTGGGAATAGATATAGTTCGGAGGATGATTGGACGGGATAAAATAATTGGCTTCTCGGCGCATAGCCTTGAGGAGGCAGAGAGAGCAAAAAGTAGTGGGGCCGATTATGTCTCCATTAGTCCGGTTTTTGATACCGTAAACAAAGATTATTTCATAAAACCGCTGGGGGTTGGTGCAATAGGAAGAGTAAAGGATCAGATTAATATTCCTGTTATCGCTTTGGGTGGTATCAACGAAAGCAATGTAAGCAGTGTAATTAAAAATGGTGCCGATGGCGTTGCTGTAATATCTGCAATTCTTCTCTCAGATAGTCCTGAACAAACCGCAGCAGGTATTTGCAGGGAAATTAAAAAAATTGAATCGAAATCTGGAAAGAAAACTTTAATTGGGAGTTGATATGCAACTATTAGACAATGTTAAATTTGATGACAAAGGCCTGATACCGGCTGTAATAGTAAACGTAGCTGATAACAGGGTTTTAACACTCTGTTTTATGAATAAGGATGCCCTGGAAAAGACGGTAGAAACTGGAAAAGTACACGTATTTCGCCGTTCGCAAAACAGATTAATGATTAAAGGTGAAACTTCAGGCCATACACAGTTGGTAGAGGAAGTCTACTTTGATTGCGAGGGCAAATCCTTAGTTATTAAGGTTAAACAGAATGTCGCTGCATGTCACGCTGGTTATATGTCCTGTTATTACAGAAAGTACAATAACAAGACAAATAGTATAGAAATAAACGAAGAAAAAATCTTTGACCCTGAAAAAACGTATAAGAGCTGAAAGTGGTCAAAAATTGCTTGCAAAGGGTTTTAGCTCGTGTTATATTTGACTCTTGAATTTTGGCAATNNTTGCTGAATCAGTGTTAGNAAGTAGTNGAAGGAAAGCAGAACATGAAAAGAAATATGGGACGTTTTGGACTCGTGATTTTAGCTCTATCAGTAATTCTGGTACAGGGTTGTGCTGAATTGGAAAAGCTTAACAATCGTCAGGCAATTACGATTCGTGATCAGATGACGGATCTTGAGAAAATGAGGATAGAGTTAGACGCTGCTAACAAGGTTAATAAGGTATATGAGGATCGTGCAAAGTCAGATGAGGATGTAAAGGAGAGACTTCGTGCAGAATTGGAGAGACTTGCCAGTTCTATCGGAGATGGTGCAGTTGTTAGAGATACAGCAGAGGGCCCAATGGTTCAGCTTCCGGAGACGATTTTGTTTGATTCCGGTCTGGCCAAGTTAAAGACTAAAGGTGAAGTCGCTCTGGAAAAAATTGCTAAACATCTTATGTCTCACCCTTCGGCTAGTGTAAGAGTTGACGGACATACGGATAATGATCCTATAGTGAAATCAAAGTATTTATGGGAATCAAATCATCATTTATCAGCCGGAAGGGCGTTAAGTGTTCTGCATTACCTTGTAAATAAAGGACATATAGAGAAAAACAGGATTCACATAGCGGGTTATGGCCCAAACAGGCCGATAGCATCTAACAAAAACAAGGCTGGTAAGATGCAGAATAGGAGAGTTGAGTTTCTTATCTTGTCTCCGGAATCCAGTTAGAACAACAAAATAACAAAAATTAATTTTATAAATCTTTAAACACTTCTTACAAAACTTAAAAGCCTTGCTATAAGTAGAGAAAGATGTTGTTGAATAAAAAGTAAGGTAGTAAGGCAGTATGTCAGTAGAACCGCAACAAAGAAAATCAAAAAATGATAGCAAAACCTGGGAGATTTTGTGCTCTGTCAGACTTGCTGTTATCATTATAGTAATAATGGCCGTTGCTTGTGTTATAGGAACGATCATTCTTCAACAGAAATCACCTGAAGAGTATGTGGGCAGATATGGAGCAGGCCTCGCAAAATTCTTCGCTGCAATTCAGTTTACCGATATATTTCACTCCTATTGGTTTTCGTTCCTTCTGGTATTGCTATGTGTAAATTTAGGTTGTTGTACCGTTAAGAGGTGGCGTAATAAGGTACTGATGATCGGTTTCCTGGTTACACATATCAGTATAATCCTGATCCTGGTTGGTTGTGTAATAGATCTTCTAACAGGTGTAAAAGGTGGTGTCAATGTTTATGAAGGCAGCTCTGTAGACTATTACCTCACAAGGGCCGATTATCAGAAGGTACCACTAGGCTTCCAGGTATTTTGTGATGATTTCATGATAGAAAAACATCCACCAAAATATAAACTTATCACTTACGTAAAAGACAAAGATAAACAGAAAGCGGTATCTTTAAAAGTAGGTAAGAAGATCAGCATCCCGGGCACTAATTATGCTGCTACTGTCAAAGAATTTATTGCTGATGCGGAAGTCCTGCATGAACCTATTAATGTGTCTGATGAGCCAAAGAATCCGGCTCTGTATATTCAGTTTTCAGCTAAAGGCGCTGTAACTGCGGAGGGATGGCTCCTTGCCAAAGACCATAACTGGTATAATGACAACCAGCGTAATTTAAAGATAGATTATGTTTGGGCTGACAATGATGAAGCGCATGAGAGACTTGCAAATGCCGCAGCTAAGAGCACCAAACCAAAGCTGGAGATAAGTATAGAAGGAAAAAATATAGTTAAAACGGTACCGGTTGAAGAGGGGCAAAAAGTTTCGATTAAAGGTACTGACTATACGGTTGAGATAAAGGATTTCGCACTGGATTATTCCAAGAGATTAGTACCGTTGAGTGATCAGGAACCAAGCAATCCTGCCGTACTGGTTGAGATTAGTGGCCCTCAGGGAAAAGATACTCGTTGGTCGTTCTCGAAGTACCCTGATTACCAGGATAAGGCTCACAAAACAATCTACAAGGACGTTAAGTTATTATGTACCGTTCCAGAGGACTTTTCAGATGCTGAACACAGAGTAAGACTTGTCCAAAGCAGAAGTGGAAAGAAGACAATTACATATATAAAGGATGGAAAAGTAATCAGCACAGATGATTGGGTACTTGACCAGAGTTACAATATAGCAGATTCGGATCTTGAAATTCGAGTTGTAAAATACTTTCCATCACATAGTTTAAAAAAGACAGTTGCCAAGAAGACGGTGGACATGAGGGCCATAACCACGGACCAGGTGAACATCATGGAAATCCTGCTGTCTTTATAGAGATGGAAGGACCAAGAGGGAAGTTTGCCGATTGGGTATTTGCACATACACCTCCACATTGGTATCCTGACAACAACTTTGCCGTCTTATATGAAAAATCCGGTATGGAGATAAAAGATTATAAGAGCATACTGAGGGTTGTGGAAAACGGCAAAACTATGATGACAAAAACTATTGAGGTAAACAGTCCTCTGAAGTATAAGGGTTTTGTTTTTTATCAATCCAGCTACGATCCTGAAGGTGAGAGATATACTGGTCTTCAAGTAACAAAAAATCCGGGACTGCTGGTAGTGTATACTGGGTTTATTCTTTTATGCTTGGGTATAGTCTTCATCTTTTACGTAAAACCTTTCTTGAGAAAAATGTTTCAGAAAGGTAAAAAGATAGAAGAGATCTATTCTGAAGAAGAGATACTGGCTGAACATATTGAGTAAATAATATCATTGTCTCTAAATTGCCAATTTGGAGTGATCAATGATAGATGTTTTTCGTTTAACAAAATAGAGAAGAGAGGTGTATTATGCTGAATTTGACATTTTATGTGTATATTGCAGCGATTGTTGCTTACATAGTCAGGGAAGTATGGAGAGCGAAAACCATGCGTTGGGCCGCTTTTGGCTTGTTTGCAGGTGGTTTTATATTAAATACAATTGTAGTGCTGAACAGGTGGGCTGAGGCTCATCACGCTCCAATGTCTGATAAATATGAATCATTTATTTTCTTTGGGTGGAGTATTGCACTTGTTTATCTGATTTTCGAGCTTGTTACAATCTTTATTGTTAAAGTACATGAATCCCGACTTGGGATCATAGGTGCATTGCAGGGTGTTCTGGCTGCGTGGATGATATGCTCTGCGCTTGGTATTGATAGTACAATAAAGGAACTACCTCCGGCTCTGCAAAGTAACTGGTTGGTCACACACGTAATATGTTATTTCTTATCTTATTCAGCGCTGAGTATGTCGTTCTCCGCTGCGATAGTTCACTTAGTACGTAAAGCCTTTGTTTCTGATACACCGAAAGAAGCGTCAGCTGCCGGGTCAGAAGTCCAGAAAAAGAAGGACTATAGTTTCGATAAACTTGCCTACATCGCAGTTTCTATTGGATTTCCATTCTTAACCATCGGATTGATTACCGGTTCGATCTGGGCAAAAGGTGCGTGGGGTACATACTGGGGATGGGACCCTAAAGAGATATGGTCTCTAATCAGCTGGCTTGTTTATCTTACTTACATGCATCTGCCGTTGATGTTGCCTAAGACAAATATCAAAAAATCGTTCAGACCTATTTTGCTTTCAATAATACTTCTGATCGCTTTCCCTATAGTTCTGTTTACCTTTATGGGTCTGCACAAACTGCCTAGTTCAGTAGACAGTGATCACATTTACGCAGAATAAGGCGCTTAACAGAAAAACTTAATCAGACCCTTCAGACGCAGATATGTATGCGCTGAAGGGTCTGGTTTAATCATCTCCTTAATCACTCCATCAACACAGATAAACAGATTATTTCAAATTGTAAAATAATAATATTTACAATTTCTGGAAATTAACTATATTCTAGTTTTGCTGTACATGTTCCGGTAATTTTTTTACACGAATTTCACTAATTTGAAAGAATTGAGTTTAGATTAGTATGGAAATCGCACGATTACATATCGTTATCGAGGGGATCGTTCAAGGCGTTTTTTACAGAGCCAGTACAATTGAAGAGTCTTCTAAGCTTGGTCTGACAGGCTGGGTTAAGAACTGTTCTGATGGACGTGTTGAAGCGGTTTTTGAAGGTGAAATAGATAAAATTGAACAGATCATAGAGTGGTGTAAAAAAGGTCCGCCGGGAGCAGTGGTCAGCAATGTAGAGACAGTCTTGGAGCGGGCGACCGGTGAATACGATTCATTTACAATTAAATATTAGTGTTACAATAAGTAGTTTGTGTAGTTCG
>JGI26272J51733_1001429_pt1 | contig 9355 bp, 10 predicted proteins | sample SaaInlV_120m_DNA_FD_51733 | JGI IMG/M metagenome (IMG submission 51733) | reverse complement strand
AATTGCTAAAATAATGATTTTATTTTTCTCTGATTTAAAGGCGTTCTGCTCTCAGATACTAATTAAGAATCTTGAAGTACTCTTCGGGAATTCCGGACAATAATCTTATTGCCTAAAATAGCCAAACCTCTAAATAGCATCATAATTTTTCGTATTTGTTAGAGATCCATAACGTTTTTTGTTAGGGATTTATAATAAACTGAAATCAGGAAATGTACACCATGTTCGTAACTGACAGTTTGATTAGCACTTACAAAATCAGTTAATATAAAAAGTTAGCGGCATGGCATTTGTGTTTAGTAATTCAACAGTTCTTATCATGTTTTGTAAGTATTGCAGAAATAAAGCAAATTATGCTTCTTCTGGTTGATAGAAATATATACATAATATCCTGTTTAATTTTAAAACGTTCAATAGTTAAACGGTTACATGGCTGTTATTCTAAAAAAACAATTGACAACTAGGAAAACTTTTCCTATATATTTTAATCGTATTAAAATAGCACACAGAGACTATGAAAATCATATTATAGGGTTATTATCTTACTCTTTCTCCGCATCCATATGAAGTTTTTGCTGACATGATAAGAATTAATTTTAATTGAGAACTTGCAAGTTTTCTGTAGTGACTATTTAAAACAGCACAATCACGAAGATCATAGATAAAAGATTTACTAATAATTTCTATATGTGTAATAAAATCTTATTATTTTATATTTACGTTATTTATATAGGAGAATAAAATGAGAAAGTATGCATTTACAGCTATAGTAGGATTAATATTAGTCGGGTTGGTAGGAGGGCTGTATGGATGTGCATCAACAATTGATTCCTTGAGCAATAATACTAGTGGAGATATGATCAGGGGTGTTAAATTACAGGCAGGTGTTGATCCGTCCTCAGGAACACCTGTACCGAATGTGAGTTTTACTATGGGATCTCTGGCACGAAAAGGAAAAAGCGATAGAACTGTTATACTCATAGACAATAATACAACTGACATAGTTAGCGAAAGCTATGATGTTGAGATCGAATATGAAAACGTAAGAACAGATACCAACAAACCACGTCAACTTATAAAGAAAGAATTTAGAACTTCTGATCCTGCTCAATTTAATGAAGGCATATTTGTATATCAGAAAAGTAGCTTCGGTATGGGTGTGACTGCCGGTAATCTCTTTAGCACTGGAGGAGGGACGATTGTATCAATAGGAAAAGTTGGTACAAGTACTGCTACTGCCGTTGGTAATGCAAATAGATAAATTTAATTTAATATCAAAAGAATTATAGCAACAACTAGCTAGAGAGTTTGAGTTATGAATTCTTCCTATATGGCTTTAAATTTCAAAGTTTTGAGCAGTTGATTAAACCATGAAGAAAACACTAATCATATTTGCATCGTTACTATCAGTTGTCTTATTGAACGGTTGTACAAACCATTTAAGTTCATTAAACAACAATAGCAGCATTACTGTTGACCGTGGGCTTGGTATTGGAGTTGAGGGGGATCCATTTACCTTAACGCCAAAAGCGTATTTCAGGATAGGCACAAATGCCAGGATAGGAAAGCATGACAGGATAGTAATTACAGTGAATAAGAATTCTACCATTATCGCGGCAGAGAACCTTAATTATGAAGCTGATTATAATGATCAGGGTAAGCTGATCCATGAAATAAGGGGCAAAGATATTCAAATTGAGAAGCCCTCATCCAATGGTACCGGAAAGGAGACTACNATCTTAAAAGGAGGGTTTAAAGGTCCGATAAAATTCCAGCAAATAAATAAGGGTATCTTTCCGGATAAAACTGGTATGAGTATTGGAGAATGAAAAGGTATGGATTAGCACTTTTACTTACATGGCTGTTTACAGGATGCTCAGGTACAAAAGTGTTTATGGGAGACTACGACCTTGCAAAAATAACAGTTTCTCATAAGCAGGCGAAGATCGTTGTTGAAAATCTTCCATATAAATCAGGCATTGTTGATGGAAAGTTGGAAAAAGAAACAGACGATGATTTCGCATTTGTGTTGTCTCGTGAGCTAAATAGTAATCATATCAAAAATGCAAGTATTAAGAGTGAGATAAACGTTAACATTATATGCACAGACAAAGATATAAGAAGAGAGCTGTTAGAATGTTTCAGTAACAATCAAATTGTTATTGAGAAAAGGTTCCACAAACCAGCGGATTCAAACATTATTGCAAAGGTTACAATCACTCCATCCAGTAAATTCCATGGATTGGTTGGCAAATATCATTTGGTAATATTTGAAACTAAAGGTGAACTGGTTGGAGGTGATCATCGGGTATTAGTAAAAGATCCATTGGCATTTATGTTCGTGCCTTTAGAATTAGTTAGTAATAGAAATCAAGTAACTATGCTAATTAACCGTTACATAGATAACAAACACAGCAATATTGCATTAAGAGACAGGGACTCAATTCTACCATTAAGTATAACATTTCAAGTACTTTCCAAATCTATTTCTATTATGAAAAAACCTATTAAAATAATTTTTACAATTAATAATTGAACGAGGATGGCCTCGATTATTGATTAGTGATAATAACGTCAAGAATTGGTTTCTACTAAGAACACTATGAACCTGATGCATTCTCAGTTAACTACAAAATTGCCAGGCGATTGATCAATGAAAGAGGGTATCAACATAAATGAGATTGAAATATACGAAATTAGCACTTTTTACATATCAAGAGACTGATATAAATGAATATGTAAATGGTGATATTACGATCTGGAACGGCGAAAATATCGGAGAATTCCTCAAATACAACTGACGATTGATAAGTAAAAACTTATAATAAATTCTTTGAATCATACGAGGATTAGTGACATTTTCGTATGTATGATAATTGTAAATCTATAATTGATGGATATGGAGAGATCTATGGATACAAATTTAAAAAGAGGGAAAAAAATAGTAATCTGTTGTGATGGCACTGGTAATGAATATGGTAAGAACAATACCAATGTCGTAAAGTTGTTTGATATGGTAGTGAAGGATCCACGAAAACAGATAGCATTCTATGATCCAGGAGTTGGTACTTCAGGAGCACCTGGTGCATGGTCGAAGGCGGCCAAAGTCTATACCAAGATATTAGGACTGGCTTTTTCGTATGGAATAACTAAAAACATAGAAGATGCATACGAATATCTTATGGATAAGTATGAAGAAGGTGACACTGTTTATCTATTTGGATTTAGTCGTGGGGCATACACGGTACGTGCCCTGGCAGGAATGTTGTATAAGTGCGGCTTACTTCAAAAGGGAAGTAATAATCTAATCCCATATGCTTCAAGAATGTATAGAAAGGGTTCTCCTGCAGTAGCGGCTGGCTTTAAGCAGACATTTTCTCGTGTTTGCAAACCTCATTTTATTGGAGTGTGGGACACCGTAAAGTCGGTTGGTTTATTTATTCCGAGAAAATTCCCCGATACACAATTGAATCCTGATGTAGAAAATGGTTTTCATGCTCTATCCATTGATGAAAAGAGAATTAAGTTTAAACCAAACCTGTGGAACAAAGCAGTAGGCCCAAAACAGACAATTGAACAGGTCTGGTTTACCGGCGTACATTCAGATGTTGGGGGTGGCTATGAGGAAGATGTTCTTTCAAACATTACATTTCTGTGGATGATTGATAAGGTCTTGCCATATGGATTACATTTAGATGATACTAAATACAAAAATCTAGCTGATAAAGTTGACAAACCTGATAAACGAAAAGATAAGCTTCATAATTCCTTATTACCTATATATTGGATTCTTGGATGGAAAAAAAGAAAGATTATAAATAAGCAGAAATATGAAATACCCTCAATTCATGAGAGTGTGTACAAGAGAATTAAAGATAATGATGACGGGTACAACCCCAAAAATCTCCCATCAAAGGACAATGTAAAGATCATTAGAGAGAGTTAATACTCCTAAGTATTTCAAAAAAACTTATTACAAATAATTCCAGATAAAAGATTCTCTTTTATGGATAAGAACATTGGTGCAGTCTATGCTAATCTTATTTATGGTTTTCCTGAAAAGGGATAAAAATATCTGAAAAAAATTAACATTGATCCTGAAACAGTGGCGTATATATCCTTTAAGAACGCCAGGGAAACAGGTGAAAGACTCTTTAATTCATACTCGTTTTCTTTGCCGCCATCTAAGAAGGAGGCAAAGGACTAATCTAGAGTCGAAAGAACACCGTTGTTATCTTATTTGATTTTTAAATATTTTGGGAAATTAAAATCATTGAATCACAAAATAGTATTTCTCTATAAATATTATCTTGTGAAAATTGTTCATTCAATTTATTAGTTATACTTAAGGAGGATAAAATTGTCATTTACGAGATACAAGAGTAAAAAAGATAATCTGCAAATTATATTAAATATTATTTTTGTTTTCTTCTTATATATTTTATTAGTTAATAAGGTCTCTTATGGGTCAGATAATGAAAATAATCCTGCTGATCCAATACGACTTGTTGATCATATAATACGTGCAGATGCTGATGGACTTGCTTTGAACCCAATAGATAATGAAATTATACACGGTGATGAAGAATATAATAATTATGTGAATAGTATATTGAATAAAGCTGAGAAATTGGCAATAACAAACTTTGATAGTGGAAAAAACCATAAAAGAAAGATAAAGATTTTGATTCATGTTCATGGCGGTATGAATAATTTTGAAAGTACAGATAAAAGAGTTGCAAATCTTGCAGATAAAATTATGAAGGAAGAATCTGATTGGCATTATCCTATATTTTTATCATGGCCGTCAGGTGTTGGAAGTACGTATGGGGAACAACTGCTTCGTATTCGTAAAGGGGTAAAAACAGAACCTCCTGTTAGTTATATCGGGGTTCCGTTTATTGGTATGTCACATATGGGTACATCAATTGGCAAGATACCTGAGAACTTCTATCATCATCTTGTAAATTCAAAAGATATAGTTGCAACACGAATTGGTCCAAAAGGGTGGTTATCACATATCTGGAAACAAGCTGAAAGAAACAGCGGATATTCCTTTTGTATGGATGAGTTTGAATCAGAGGAAAAGGCGAAAATATTATGTAATAAAATTTATAATAAATATTTTAGTAATATTGAAACCAGAGATCAATCAAAAGCCAGGAGATCGTACGATAAATTGTTGCTTAAAGGAAAGAATGATTTATATAAAAAAACGGTTAAAGTATTAAATAAGACATTGAAGGTTCCTGACTTCTATGAGTTGTGTGATGAAAATGAAAATAAAGTTTACTCTCCTTACGTAAAAAGATTGATTGAGAAAACAGCAAATTATCGTAATAAGCGTTTTAAAAAGTTGACATCTTATGAGAGAATGAAAATAAGGAGGCTTAACCGTTTAATTATAGAAGAGAATTTCCAGTATGAAGCACCAAAAAGTCTTGATGTTTATAGGGGTGAATTTGTGTTAACAAAGGAAGACAAGTTTATTAGATATCCTTACCAATTTGTTATGACTCCAATAAGACTAACAATTGGCAGTTTTGCACATAGTACATTTGGGGATGCATCTTGGAAAAATATGAAACGCCGTACGAGCAACATTTTTTACCCTGTATATTTCTTTGATAATAGACATGATGAAGGCACAGCTGCTGGCGATTTTTTTCAGACTTTAATTGATAGGATCAAGATTAAGCAGGATGAAAATAATAAAAATGTTAAAAAGTTTGAATATGAAATTACTCTTGTAGGTCATAGCATGGGAGCTATTATATTAAATAAGGTATTATCCAAATATCAAAAAGAGTGGATAACCACAAAATCATTAAATAATATAGTTTATATGGCTGCGGCGTGCTCTATTAGTGAAGCGAAGGATGCAATTATCCCTTTATTAGAAAGAAACGGTGGACCTGATCCGGTTAAACACACAGATTTTTTTAACCTGACTCTCAATCGTGTGGCAGAAATATCGGAACCTGTTGGGAAATATTCAGCTCCTTCAGGTTCATTATTGGTATATATAGACAACCATTATGAGAAACCAGAAATGCAGCTAGACCGAACCCTTGGTACTGAAGTAAATATTTTATCAGCTATTAATGTCTTTAATCAAATTAAGCCGTATGTACATTTTAAATCCTTCGATAGAAAACATGAGCATATACCAAGCAAACATGGAGATTTTAACAATTGTCCTTTCTGGAGAGAATCATTTTGGAATACTGATACTGAAATCGGAACAACTGGTTTAAATTGCTATCCAGAAAAGTGGCTGGATAAAGAAAATTAAGACATTTAATTATTTTAAATTTGATATTTATTTGCAATACAAGTGAGATGAAGTATGAATCCACACGGAATTAAAGATTTATTTGATATTTACATGGGGCTTAGATCCAGTATCAATAGTTATTGGCTATTCTATTTTGTTGTTACATCTACTATCGTTGGATGGTTTTTTGGAAAGAAGCCAAAATTAAGCATGCCAGTGAAAATTATGATATCGGCAGGTTATATAATGTTCGTTGCAATAAATTTTAAAGCTTTAAGTAGGACCTATAAACATCTCGTAGCAGTTAAATCAGATTTAAGGGTAATCTGTAATAAATGCGATACCGCTTTATGTAATAATATTCGCACTTTTTCCGACTTTGATTATGATTTAATGATCTGGGGAATTATTCTAGTCGTCACTTCAGGAGTACTATTGATAATATGGAAGCCACTATTTAAAAAGTTGTAGCCATTTTTCAGTTGAGAAATCCATATTAAGCGAGATGTTAAAGGGAGATAAATTTGTCTACAATAGAGTTGTTATATACATAATGTGATTCGCTGTTGGGTCATAGTTATTGATATTTGTACGATCATTCTACTGACTTCTGAGACTATGTTGCCTTGAGCATATGTTTTGTTTTGATTCACTAAAGATTGCTCTTTTTTATTATTGCTTCTCTGATTGAACAGAATCTCCTGGTGTAGTTTGTTTTTGTTATAGCGGCCGTATAAGTCTTCGAGTGAACCATTCCTCTTTGCATCCCATATTGATTTTGAAGCCTTACTATATTCTTTGTAGTATGATGGGAATCCTGTACTAATGCGTGATGAGAGTTCCTTCTCTTCCATAATAAGCTTGTAGGCAAGAACGCGTGCCCTATTCTCTGGGGGCAGACAGGCAGAGAATAGAGTGTAAGCAACTATCTCTCGGGCCTGAGTGGGTTTGTCTATTTCAGCTTCTTTGTAGACACCGGATCTTGTCCAGATCGTACATAAAACTATTACAAGATGCTCATGGGGATCTTTGTCCGGAAACAGATTTACACTTAAGTTATAGAGGTTCTCACATGCTTGAACATAGCCTTCAATTCTCTTGTCACTCTTTTTGCTCATGCCAGATATTATTTTACTAAAGAACCCCATTGCCTTCTCTTTGTATGAAATGTCTTGATACTTTTAACACTGACATTTGTAATAGCATAGTCTATGCCAAATGCATATACTGGAATTGGATTTCAGGCGAAATAGTGTTAAGTGCAAGCTTAGATGTATGATATGGATTATTCAGTTTGACTGCGTGATGTTGAACTAATAATTAATGTGAGTAACGATAGGTGTTATTCCCCAGTTGTAACCCAAGATAATTGAAGTGTAGTTCAAAAAGTGTAAACACACAAAGTCANAAATAATACTATGTGAGAAGTTGTTATCGTTTGTTTTCTTCTGAGTCTGATTGTTTAGGCTTAATAGCCTTTAATTTTTCATTTGTACGTTTTCTCTTTTTTCTCTTCTGACTCTTGATTTTTTCAATACGCTTTTTGTCTTCTATTATATATCCTTTCTGTTTAAGCTCTATTTGATCCAAAAGTGTGCGTCGTGCAAAAAACCTGTTGAGAGACTGCGAGCGTTCTTTCTGATATTTTACNGTGATGTCTGTAGGAATGTGACGTAGGAACACACATGAAGATNTCTTATTTACTTTCTGCCCGCCGGGACCGGAGGANCGAATAAAACTCTCTTCAAGATCGTTTTCTTTAACATTCAGTTCACACATTCTGTCAAGTAGGGCCTTCTCTTTCTTTTCAGATACGTTAAATATAGACATAATGTTTATTGGTAATAGTATATTATTTTCTAGAGTATATCATAGAACAGCATAGCGGCAATCTTATTTGAAGTGTCTAGAGTTAATTTATAGAACAAAATGATTTTCAATATTGTTAAAATTCTCATATAATCTTATTAACGATAAATTTATTATATGGAGAAGTTAAAATGAATAGAATATATATAGCAATAGTAATTTTGCTTCTAGCTCTACTTGCAGGCTGTGTCTCTACAAATGTAGCGAATGATGTGACACCACCGAGCTTTAAGAGTGGAGTAGAAGCATTCGTGGCAAATCGCAGTGNTGATAAACTTAGTGAGGAAGATAGATCTGTCATGGTCAGAGCTGCCCGAGATTTAGAGAAAGCCACGCCTGAACCCGGATTGAAAGTTGGAATGAGTGCACCTGATTTCCAATTATCTAATGCTTTTGGAGAAAAAGTCAAACTCTCTGAACGTTTAGAAGGGGGGTCAGTAGTTTTGGTATTCTATAGAGGTGCCTGGTGCCCATTCTGTAATATTGAATTGAATGCTCTTCAAAGTAGTCTGCCGTATTTTAGTAAATATAATGCATCCCTGATTGCTGTTACTCCTCAAAGGCCAGATAAGTCGAAGGAACAGCTTGATAAATCGAAATATACTTTTGAGATCTTAAGTGATCTTGATGACAGCGTAATGAAAGCATATAATCTCTATTTTGAAGTTCCTCAGGAACTGCATGAATTGTATAAGAATAGATTTAGTTTTGATATCACTGCTTATAATGGCAAAGATCGTCTTGGTCTACCAATACCGGGAACTTTTGTTATCGATCAGAATGGAATAATACAAGCATCTTATGCTAAAACAGATTATAAAAAACGTATGGAGCCTGAAGATATAATAAATGCATTGAAGGCTTTGTCTGAAACCAGGAACTAGTGCAAATAATTTAGTATATTTGTGCATCTATTTATGGCCCTCCCTATTATAGAGTTAACTTGTATCGAGACATTCATCACAATACATCTGACAATCAACATTCACTATTGAACATAAATATAAGTTAGATGTCATTGGGATAATTTGTATAATACCATGATAATTAAATTTAAAACTTTTTTGGATGTGGTGTATTTATGAAGCGTAATAGTCTTGCCAGGAAAACATTGATTATCGGTGTGCCGTCTATTTTAGTTATTTTTGCAGTATATCTTTTTTTTAATTTTGACGATATATTCTTTCATTATAATCCGAAGAAGGCTAC
>JGI26272J51733_1001427_pt1 | contig 9368 bp, 8 predicted proteins | sample SaaInlV_120m_DNA_FD_51733 | JGI IMG/M metagenome (IMG submission 51733) | reverse complement strand
GTTGATCATCACTGATGATGAATCGACTTCAGTGATAAAACGACGACCGGATGTGTAGTTTTCAGTAACGATAGACTCGGTATGGCCAGAGCCGTGCTGATCAATATGATCGATAGCCTCAGACATCGAGCTGACAATACGAATGGATAGAATTGCATCTAAATATTCTGTGTCCCAATCCTCATCTGTTNCTTCAATAACTTGATCAGACAACTGCATGGTTTGATCACAGCCTCTAAGCTCTACGCCTTTGGCTAGATATTCCACGATTAACTCAGGCAATACTCTGCCAACTGCTGATGCGTGCACCAGTAAAGTCTCCATAGCGTTGCACACGCCGTAACGTCGTGTTTTGGCGTTAAAGGCGATTTTGATGGCTTTTTGTGTATCAGCATCTTTGTCAATATAAGTGTGACAAACACCATGTAAATGCTTAATTACTGGTACTTTTGAATTTTCACTAATGGCTTCAACTAAGCCTTTGCCACCACGTGGAATAATGGCATCCACATAATCGCTGGCTTTAACTAATTCAGTGACTGCTTCGCGGTCGGTAGTGTCGATTAGTTGTATGCAGTACTCATTTAAGCCGGCATCGATTAAACCGTCTTTAACGCAAGCGTAAAGCGCAAGATTAGAATGAATGGCTTCTGATCCGCCACGCAAAATTGCACCATTGCCTGATTTTAGGCAAAGCGCTGCTGCATCAATCGTAACATTTGGACGAGATTCATAAATGATGCCCATCACCCCTAAAGGCACACGCATCTTGCCGACTTGAATGCCACTTGGTCGGAATTTTAAATCGGTAATTTCACCGATTGGATCAGGCAATGTGGCGATTTGATTCAGGCTTTCGATAATGCCGTCAAGTCGAGCATCGTCTAACATTAGTCGGTCGATTAATGCGTCATCTAATCCGTTGTCTTTGCCATGTATAAGGTCTTGTTGATTGGCTGTAAGAATGTTTTTACGGTTTTGATCAATCTGACTGGCGATATTAATCAAAGCATTATTTTTTGCCTCAGTTGTGGCGACACGCAGAGTTTTTGCAGCAGATCGTGCGTTCTTGCCTAGTGTGGTAATTAAGTCAGTTATTGAACCCATAGTGTTTTCCCAGCTAAATTTAGTAGTAGTGTGCGTAATTCATCAATTACATTGAGATTATCCATGCCTTTGATTGAGCGGTCAATACGTCCGAGCGATAATAATAGTTTTTGTAAACGTGGATAAGAGTGGCGTTTAAGAATACTGGCAACGATTGGTTTTCTTTTATTCCACACTCGGTGACTTTGTAAAACTGAATCTACCTGTTTTACTTGTTGTAGTTCGATCGACATATTGATGATTGAATTGATCTCTCGATACAAAGAACTGCTAAGCTGAATTGGCATTGCCGTGTCATCAAGCAGTGTTTCGTAAATTTTAAGCACTTGATTTCCGTCACCCAAGAGTGCTGCGTCAATTAAACCGTAAATGGTGTATTTAGATTGTTGATTGATTTGATCTAAATAGGCTTGGGTGTCGATCTTGCCGTTAGGGTAAGCCATTTGTAGTTTTTGGATTTCTTGCATAGAGGCCAATAAATTTCCCTCGGTACAAAAAGCGATACCCTGCGCTATTTCTGCATTGGGTTCTAATCCGAGTGTTGCCATATGGTTGGCAATCCAGCCTACAAGGTGGTCACTTTGCACTTCCCAGTGTTGAACGACGCCGCCAAATTGCTCGAGCGTTTTAAACCATTTGCTTTTTTGCTGAGCCATATCAAGCTTGCCGGTAGAGATGATAAGTAAAATATCGCTAGGCATCGATGCGGCGATTTCACTCAACGCTTTTGATCCTTTGACGCCGATTTTTCCGGTTTTTAGTCGGCATTCGATAATGCGTTTTGGTGAAAATAGAGAGATGGCTGACATCTCAGCAACAATTTTACCCCAGTCAAAATTGCCATCAACTTCAAAACTGATTTTGTCGTCAAAACCTTGAGTTTTGGCAGCGTCTCTAATTTGGGTTAGGCTTTGTTCGACTAATAAAAGCTCTGGGCCGAAAACAAAGTAAAGGGAGTTGAGTTGGTTGGCTAGTGTGCTGTTAAGTTGTTCTGGCCTAATTTTCATTTAAGCGATTTAATCTTCTCAACAATTTTTTGATAATGGTGTTGCGAAGTTGCGTATAGCCTTCTTCAATTTGTAATCTATCGGCTTGTGTGGCACTCATTTTGCTTAAATGCATATTGGCTGTTAAATCTTGAGAAAGTAATAATTTTTTGCTGTTATTAAAGATCTTAACAGGCACGCTGATACTTAGTGTGTAGCTATTAGATTTACCAGCTGACGTGTAAGAAGAAGTTTGTTTTTTCTGAACCTCGGCACCAATTTGGATGGCTAAAGATTGAGTGGCTTCAGCGTTAAAACGTTTTTTTAATTCAACTGCAAAAGCGTTGTTGTCAGTAGAAGTAATTGATGCGTTTAGCGGTGTGTTTTTAACAGGTGTGTGAAAGCCACAAGCACTTAGTAAACTGGTGATAAGAATAATAGATATTAAATTAATCTTTGACATAATTTTGCAGGTGTTTCATATTAAGTTAAGAATTATGACAGAATTTGAATTTATTTGTTGTTAAACCTTGAAAAATCACCATCAATCCCTATATAAGAGAGCAATAGGGTATATTTATCTTCTTCTTTTTATTGATTTTTTATTATGTTTAAAAATTTATTACTTTGGTTGGTTTTGGGTAGTGTCCTGACCTCAATTTTTAGCCAGTTTCAGGTTGGCGAACAGAAAAACGAGATCACTTATTCTCAGTTTATTCAAAGCGTTAAACAAGGCGATGTTTCAAGCGTTACGCTTTCAGGTAACAATGTTAAAGGCATAGGTGCTGGCGGCGAACAGTTTACAACTTATAATCCGGGCGATTTAGGCTTGATGGGTGACTTACTAGATGGTGGTGTTTCTGTTGAAGCTAAACCGCCTGAAAAAGATGGATTCTTCAAACAGCTTGTTATTTCTTTAGCACCGATTTTATTATTGATTGGTGTAATTCTCTACACCATGAAAGGTGCAGGCGGTGGAATGGGTGGTAAAAATCCGATGAGCTTTGGCAAGTCAAAAGCGCGCCTAATTCCTAAAGATGAATCCAATACCACTTTTGATGATGTGGCTGGCGTAGAAGAAGCTAAAGAGGATGTAGCCGAGTTGGTTGATTTTTTATCTGACCCAGGTAAGTTTACCAAAGTAGGCGGAAAAATCCCTAAAGGTGTGTTGCTAGTCGGCCCTCCTGGAACGGGTAAAACGCTTTTAGCTAAAGCCATTGCNGGNGAAGCTGAAGTGCCATTTTTCTTTATTTCTGGTTCTGATTTTGTAGAGATGTTTGTCGGNGTGGGCGCATCAAGAGTGCGCGACATGTTTGAGCAAGCTAAAAAAAATGCACCTTGTATTATCTTTATTGATGAAATTGATGCAGTGGGTCGCCAGCGTGGTGCCGGCATGGGTGGCGGTCATGATGAGCGCGAGCAAACATTGAACCAAATGTTGGTAGAAATGGACGGTTTTGAAGGCTCTGAAGGCATTATTGTTATTGCAGCCACTAACCGACCAGATGTACTAGACCCTGCATTACTTAGACCTGGACGCTTTGATCGCCAAGTGATGGTGGGCTTGCCAGATATTAATGGCCGTGATGCTATTTTGAAAGTGCACATGCGTAATTTGCCGATTGCTAAAAATGTTAAATCCGTTAATATCGCCAAAGGTACGCCGGGTTTTTCTGGTGCAGACCTTGCTAACCTTTGTAATGAAGCGGCATTGATTACTGCTGGTAAAGATAAAAAATTAGTCGGTATGCAAGAATTTGAAAAAGCCAAGGATAAAATTATGATGGGCGCTGAGCGCAAATCTATGGCAATGGATGAGGCTGAAAAAGAAATGACGGCTTACCATGAAGCTGGGCACGCAATTGTAGGTCGACTAGTGCCTGAGCACGATCCGGTTTATAAGGTCAGTATCATCCCAAGAGGTAGAGCGTTAGGTGTGACTATGTTCTTGCCAGAAAAAGACAGTTATAGTATTTCAAGACGTAAGCTGAATTCACAAATTGCTGCTTTATTTGGNGGTCGTATTGCTGAAGGACTTATTTATGGTGCAGATGCAGTAACCACCGGTGCGAGTAATGATATTGAGCGCGCCACCGAGATTGCCCACAAAATGGTAAAACAATGGGGCATGTCAGACAAGCTAGGGCCTTTGGCTTATGGTGAAGATGAAGGTGAAGTGTTCTTGGGTAAGCAAGTGACTAAGCATAAGCACATCTCTGAAGACACCTTTAAAGTAATTGATAGTGAAATTCGCGATATTATTGACGAAAATTACGCTGTAGCAACCAAAATTCTAGAAGAAAACAAAGACATTTTGGTAGAAATGACCAAGGCTTTAATGGAGTTTGAAACCATTGATAAAGAGCAAATTGATGACTTGATGGCTAGAAAGCCAATCAGAGAGGCGGCAGTGATCACTGACTCTGAAGTGGCTTCTACTGAATTAGGTTCAGGCGTTGATGCAGACACAGATACTGATGCTGACGACACCAACGATTCTGACGATAAGCCTGTTGACGGCAATCTAAAAATCGTTTAAATAATATTGGCTATAGTCGCGTTATGACTATTGATTCCTCAAAACCAGTGATTATGGGCGTGTTGAATATCACGCCCGATTCATTTTCAGATGGTGGTCAAAATTTTGATATGGCTGACGCCATTACAAGCGCTAAGTTAATGATTGCACAAGGTGCAGATATTATTGATATTGGTGGTGAATCTACCCGACCAGGCGCGCAAGCAGTTTCAACATCGGATGAAATTGACCGTGTTATTCCCGTTATTGAAGCACTATATCATGCGAGCGATATTCCTATTTCGATCGATACCTCAAAGCCAGAAGTAATGAAGCAGGCGGTAAAAGCAGGCGCTAGTATGATTAACGATGTATGCGCTTTGAGCGCTGATGGTGCATTAGAAATGGCAGCATCACTGAATGTTGATGTATGTTTGATGCATATGCAGGGCAGCCCTAGAACCATGCAAAAAGACCCAACTTATATTGATGTGGTAGATGACATTAAAAACTTCTTTAGCAAACGAATTAAGGCTTGTGTTGCCGCTGGNATTGCTGAAGATAAAATTATCTTAGACCCTGGCTTTGGCTTTGGTAAAACGCTGAATCATAATTTAGAAATCTTAAAACGCTTTCATGAGTTTAAGAGCTTTGGCCTTCCAGTTTTGGCAGGGCTGTCTCGTAAGTCAATGATTGGTGCGTTGCTTAATGATAGAAATATTGATGGAAGGGTTATTGGTAGTGTGGCAGGGGCTATAATAGCAGTGCAAAATGGTGCAGATATTGTGCGTGTGCACGATGTGTTAGAAACCAAAGATGCGCTGACGATTTTAGGGGGAGTAAATTGAGTAATTATTTTGGTACCGATGGCATACGTGGAAAAGTAGGTGTTACCCCTATTACAGCTGATTTCTTTTTAAAACTTGGTTGGGCAGTCGGCTCAGTTTTGGCGCAAAAAAAATCAAAAACCAGTGTGATTATTGGCAAAGACACGCGAGCATCAGGCTATTTATTTGAATCTGCCCTTGAAGCAGGTTTTTTATCAGCTGGTGTCGATGTGGGCTTATTGGGGCCAATGCCAACACCGGCAATTGCCTATTTAACGCAAACCTATAATGCTAATGCTGGTGTGGTGATTAGCGCCTCGCATAATCACTTTCAAGATAATGGAGTTAAATTCTTCTCAGCAAAAGGCTTTAAACTTAGTACCGAGGATCAAAACGCTATTGAAAAAAAATTAGATGAGCCAATGCAAAGTGTGGGCAGTGAAAGCATTGGTAAGGCAGTTCGTCATGAGCAGTCATTAGGTCGATACATCGATTTTTGTAAATCAACTTTTGATCGATCGGTTGATTTGTCAAGCCTAAACATTGTGATTGATTGCGCCAATGGCGCTACTTATCATATTGCAGAAAATGTATTTTCTGAATTGGGGGCTAATACCACAATCATTCATAATCAGCCAGATGGTTTTAATATTAACCTTGATTGTGGTGCGACAGANACCAAGAATTTACAGCAAGTTGTTTTAGAAAGCAAAGCTGANTTAGGTATTGCTTTTGATGGCGATGGCGATCGCTTAATGATGATTGATAAAAACGGAGAATTGGTTGATGGCGATGAATTGGTGTTTATTGTCGCCAAAGCTTGGCATGAGCAAGGTCGACTAACAAGTAATACAGTGGTTGGAACCAAAATGACCAATTTGGGTGCGCGTCACGGCTATCGAGATTTAGGTATTAACTTTATTGAAGCTGATGTGGGCGATCGCTTTGTTATGGAGCAAATGCAATCAAACAATTCAATTTTAGGTGGTGAAGGCTCTGGGCACATTATTTGTTTGGATAAAACCACTTCTGGCGATGCTATTATTGCTGCACTCCAAGTATTAGAAGCTATTGCTAAACCTGGAAAAACATTAGCTGGATTAAAGTCAGAAATGCAAAAATACCCCCAGGTTTTGATCAATGTCAAAACTGCAGAAAAAATTGATTTAGACCAACATGAAGTCTTAAAACAAACACAACTTGAAGTTGAAAAAGCTTTGGGTGATGAAGGTCGAGTGTTAATTCGTGCCTCAGGTACCGAGCCACTGATTCGTGTTATGGTTGAAGGCAAAGACTTGTCTTTGGTACAAAAAAGCGCTGAACAACTGGCCGATACATTGCGCTAATGAGCTTTGACGATACTGAGTTAGTATTAGTCGGTTTAATTTTTCTTTGGGCGGGCTTTGTCCGTACCGGGTTAGGGTTTGGTGGTGCTGCTTTAGGTTTGCCATTAATGCTATTGGTTGGCGCAACGCCAGTTTATTGGCTGCCAATCATCGGTATTCATTTGTTGTTTTTCTCATCACTGACGCTGGCTAAATCCTTAAAAAAAGTAGACTGGCCTTATCTAAAACGGTCATTATTATGGATTATTCCACCGACTTTAGTGGGTGTGGCAGGTTTGTTGAGCTTGCCTGATGATGTGATTGTGGTGTTTATTTATTCAATCACTATTTTTTATGCCATTACTTGGATTTTTAACACTAAAATTGCCTCACATAGCCCGTGGGTAGATAAATTACTATTAGTATTAGGTGGGTATGTGGCCGGCACATCGCTCACCGGNGCACCACTGATTGTGGCTGTGTATATGCGCCATGTCGCTAAAGAATATTTGCGCAATACGTTGTTTGTGCTGTGGTTTATTNTAGTGAGTATTAAAATGNTTACTTTTGTGATTATGAATGTTGATATTGATTGGGAGTTTTCACTTTTACTNATTCCAGTGGCTGCTATCGGGCACGTGCTTGGTATTAAGGCGCACCAAAGTATTACTCAAAATGANGAAGCCTTTAAACGCTGGGTGGGCGGTGCTTTATTTGTCATTAGTTCATTTGGATTATTCAAGCTATTTTTGAGTTAAAATCTACGGTATGAACGAATACGTCCTCATCTTAGTCAGTACCATTTTGGTGAATAATTTTGTACTGGTTAAGTTTCTAGGTTTATGCCCGTTTATGGGTGTGTCAAAAAAAGTAGAAACCGCGATTGGCATGGGTTTTGCTACGACTTTTGTCCTAACTTTGGCAAGCCTATCAAGCTATTTGATTAATACTTATATTTTAATTCCATTTGAGTTGGAATACCTACGCACGATTGCCTTTATTGTTACTATTGCAGGGGTGGTTGGTTTTACTGAACTGGTGGTAAACAAAACCTCCCCAGTGCTACATCAATCTTTAGGTGTATTTTTGCCGTTGATCACCACTAACTGTGCAGTACTTGGTGTGGCACTCTTAAATGTTGGGCAAGACAACGGATTTTTAGCATCAGGCGTATATGGCTTTGGTGCAGCAATTGGTTTTTCGTTTGTGTTAGTGGTATTTTCTACCATTCGTGAGCGTATTGAAAGTGCAGATGTGCCACTTGTATTTCAAGGCACGCCAATTGCACTGATTACTGCCGGATTAATGTCGATGGCATTTATGGGTTTTATTGGGTTAGCATAATGAGACTTCATCATGTTTGATTCTGTTTTCATTTTTTCTGCTTTGGCGCTTGGGCTCGGTTTGGTTCTAGGTTACGCTGCGATTAAATTCAAGGTTGAGGGGAATCCTTTAGTGGATCAAATTGATGCAATCTTGCCACAGACGCAATGTGGCCAGTGCGACTATCCAGGTTGTCGACCTTATGCAACAGCAATCGCCAATGGTGAAGCGCCGATTAATCAATGCCCACCAGGTGGTCAAGAGGGGGTTGATGCGTTAGCAGCATTACTCGATGTAGAAATATTGATGCTTAATGAAGCGCATGGAGAAACCCATCCTGATCATGTGGTAACTGTAGATGAAGCCGTATGTATTGGCTGCACACTATGTATCCAAGCTTGTCCAGTGGACGCTTTTGTCGGGGCCTCTAAAGTAATGACAAGCGTCATTTCAGATGAATGTACTGGTTGTGACTTATGCATACCAGTATGCCCAGTGGATTGTATTCATATATTGGAAACCACACCAACATTGAGTACTTATGTTCCCGATGTCGCTGAGATTGCCCATGCTTAGTCAATCATTTAGTGGCGGCATCGTTATCCCTAATCCACATCCGGTAGAGATAGTAGAAATTATCTTAGCGCCGTTGCCAGATAAAGTGGTTTTACCTTTGCAACAACGTATTGGTGATGAAGCTATTCCTTGTGTTAAAGTAGGTGACAAAGTCCTGACTGGCCAAGTTATAGCTAAAACTGAAGATCATTTTTGTGTGCCTATTCATGCTTCAATTTCTGGCAAAGTAGTGACGATTGACGAGCGCACCATTCCACACAAATCAGGCTTAAAATCAAAGTGCATTACTATTGAATCAGATGGTAAAGATCAATGGGTAGAACATAAGGGTTGCGGTACAGATTTCCTGCATTGTGATCAATCTACCATGATTGAATATATCCAAGCGTCAGGTATTGTTGGTTTAGGTGGTGCTGGATTTCCTGCTCATGCCAAATTAGAAGGCATTCAAGATTGTCATACTTTAATTATTAATGGCACTGAATGCGAGCCAGGCATTATGTGTGATGATGCACTGATGCAGAGCCACCCTCGTGAGGTGATTCGCGGTGTGGAGATTTTGTTACATATTTGTGGTGCACAACGCGCAATCATCGCTGTTGAAGATGACAAGCAAGAGGCGCTAAACTCATTATTAATGTATTGCCATAATGACCGAATTAGTATTGAACAAATCCCTACTAAATATACTTCAGGCGCTGAAAAA
>JGI26272J51733_1001411_pt1 | contig 9452 bp, 9 predicted proteins | sample SaaInlV_120m_DNA_FD_51733 | JGI IMG/M metagenome (IMG submission 51733) | reverse complement strand
CATCGAATAATAACATGTTCTTTGTAGTCATATCTAAACTATTTCCTAGATTTTCTGAATTCTTTGAGCGGACTGTCATCAACGATAAATTCTCCAAGAACAAAGCACAAGAGTTTATCAAGAGAGAACCTAAAATACTGAATATAATGGTGTATTGTAACATAGAGGTGCTGATTCCTTTACTCGTCATATGATAGAAAATGTCTTTGCTCATATACATTAAAAATGAGGTGTTTATTACAAATAATGCTAATATGGAGATAGACTCTGTATATTCTTTGTAAGAAAAGAATATCGAGGTCGCATACATAATCGCAAAAATAAGGTAGTTTATATATGAATGTTCTTGCATAGTTATACATCTATGAAGATTTTAATCCGCACAAAATGCGAAAAAAAAATACATTCAAAGTTTAGGTCTTTTCATACCTTGTGTATATTTTGTGTATAAGCACTCGTTGAAGCACTTTGATTACTTGTTCTACATAGATAACCTGGTCTTTCTAAACCATATATTGCTTGATATGCTATCTTGTAAATATTTGATGAACCATTGCGGTCCCTGTTCCACGACCCACAACCGCTCTTACAGCGTAGTAGTCCGTGAACCAACCGCATATCATCTTTATTTGGTCTTGGATTTTTCCTTACCATAAACTTCTCACATACTCCTCCATCGCATTTGGAGCATTTACAGGAACTTCTAAACTCATCCACTAAATACACCTTGTAGTTGTTTTTACGAAGCAAACTTCTCATTCCTATTCCTAATGTTGGTTCTTTGTATTTCATTTGTTTTCGTTGTTCCCAATCTCCAATACAAATAACTACATTTTCAGGATTACCATACATCTTCCTAAAATCACTCATCATCTTTTGTTCGTTGCGTTTGATATTGATATGTCTTCCAAACTTCAACTTACGAAACAAATGTTTCGCATAAAAATCAAATAATAAATGATTTATTCGGTTCTTTTCATTTATGTATGCCTTGAACTTATCCATACAAAGTGTTTTACGATTATACAAAGACAACTCTGTTTCGTAATCAATAACACTTTTTCCTTGTATTTTATTGGTTTTCATACCCAATATGATATTGTTGTATTTTTTCATCTTGGTTTCTTTCCTTCGTTGGTTCTGTGAATACCGAAATACATTCGCACCTTTTGAAGCATCATCTACACAATAAATCAAATCTTCCTTACCAGGGTCAATCCCAATAATCTTCTTATTTTGTAAAGCAGAATAATCATTCAGTTCATCAATATACAATTCTTTTGATACACCCTTTTTAGCACTTGGTAATCGCTTTCCAACCAAATCATCACGAATAAATAATATAGAAACTCCTACTCCATCTGTAGAAATCATATGATGGAAAGAAAAATCATTCTTACTAAATACCTTCTTTTCTGTGCGAAAAAAGAACTTCCATATTTTATCCTCGTGTTTCTTGGTATTGCCTTGATTACTGAAATCACGTTTCTTTCCTTGCTCTTTTCGTAAAAGCATATTTACTAATGTAATCGTGTCTAACCGAATATAACCAGGTGATATACTGCTTCGTAATGGAAAAACATTACTGATTGTTTCCACGTCATTTTCTACTTGTTCCATCATCGCAATCATACAACGGAAATAATCCATCGGTTTACATTTCAAATCATAATAGATACTTTGCTTTTGGAACTTATCTTTGTTGGGAATAATATGTTTCTTTTGTTGGGTAATCCATTTATGATAATGTGGTTGTGCTGTATAAGCAACACTATTATCAATATTTAGCAAATCATTTTTTATTTTCCGCAGTTCCTTTTCTAAATGTCTAATTCGTGATTCTCGTTCTTTTTTGGTAAGAAATAATTTTCGTATCTTCTCAACCATCATCTTCTTTTTCCAAACCACATTTACAAATCGCTCTACATAATTCACATAATGTAATTGAATGTTATTTTCATACATCGTCATAATGTCTTCACATAAGTAAGAAAGCACATTACTCATATATTCATAATCCAATTGCTCTGGTTGTGTATATGGTTTATAATGCTCTGTATAGAATGAAGTAAGTTTTGTAGTGAGTTCCACCGTTTCCTTTTTGGGTGGTTTTCCTTGTTTAGTATGTTTTTCTCCACAAACAACCTTCATAACATTCAAAATCAAAATCTTATCAATAATCGGTATGGTTTGTGATTGTGTTTGGTAATGATGAAGAATATACAATTTTAGAAATTGCAAAGTGTGAATAACGATTTTGTGTGCCTTGATAACTACATCGTTAATTTTCCGTGTGTTTATTTCAGGGTGTTTTAGTATGCTTTTCAGCGAAGTTTTGGTGGATTTGAAAAACTCGGGTGGTTTCTCTTTTGCTTTTTCCATTCTATATATTAGATAAAGAAAATAATTTTAAGTTCTTTATCAAAATATTAATTATTCCTAAATGTTTCAGTTTTTTATGAAAATGTATTTCCTAAATATTCTCATTTTGTTTGACTGATATTTTTTCTTTTCGTTTTAGATATGCCTTTCTGTTTATCTCTTTTAACTTATTGGGATTTTCTTGTGCTATTTTTTTCATTCTTTCCTTTGCCTTTTGATTTACTACTTCCTTATTTCGTTCATAATATAACTTCTGTGGTTTAGAATATGTATCTATCTGGCGTTTTAACTCCATATTTTCTATTTTCAGTTTTTCGTTTTCAACCAGTATATCATCTATATTCATATCTAATATATTAATATAAATATTTTTAAATCATTTGTGCGGATTTAAATCTTCAAAGGTGTATATTGTGATAATATATTATTCTACGTGATAAGTATCTTTTATCCATTCAAGTAATATTTTCACATCATCATCGAACGAATTCCCCTTGTATTTTTTTAGATTGAAAAACTGCGGCTTTGCTGAACTTGGGGATTTATAATATATATAGGGACCATATTTCCCTTTTCGAATACTTAGATTGGCGTTCAATGTTCGCAACGCACTCTTTTCTGGTTTTTCTTCTCCAAGAATTGGAATAATATCTTCCAGTGTAATCTCATTCGTTGGTTTGTCGATGTTCTTCAAACTTTTCTTTTGTTCGTTCCATTCTACATACGCGCCATATCGTCCTTGTTTTACATATACTTCGTGTTCTTCATACATACCTACACATTGATTGTCTTCTTCTATTAACTCTTCGGCACTATATTTTTTGTTTTTGATGTCTTGGATTGTAACATTCAACTCTTTTTTGATACTTTTGTATGCTGTCTTGTTGTCTTCCGTTGTATACCGTAAAACCGGTCCGTATTTTTCTATGATAAAATCATACGTCTCATCCAATGACATAGAGAACTTGCTCACGTTTTTCACGTTTTTTGATAATTCTTTGATTTCTTCATAACAATCTTTACATACTTTCTCCCATTCTTCAATAGCACCTTCTGATATTTCGTCTAGTTGAGATTCCATATTCTTCGTGTATTCATAAGAGAATAATGGATTGTAATATTTCAGTAAAAAGTCGAGAACCAATGTACCGACTTCTTGAATCACCAGTTTCCCCTTCTCTTCACCATACTCTTTTGATTGCGTAGACTTCTTGAGTTTCCCAGATTCGAGAACATAATTCGTCGTTTTATGTAATATACCTTTCACATCTTGTTTTTTTACATACCCGCGATCTACAATCGTTTCTACCAATGACGCAAATGTCGATGGTCTACCAATTCCAAAGTCCTCCAATTTCTTAATCAACGATGCCTCTGTGTAATGACTGGTCCCTTTCTTAATCGTGCACTTTGTTTCTATTTTATTATAAGCAACTTCGGTGTTTTGTTGACTCTCTAATTTCAGTTTTAATCCGCACAATTCACTTTGTATTTCGATGATAGGGCGCTTTTCTTCGATTGTCTTCCATCCATACTTAGTTGGTATGTCTAACATATGACTATACAATGCCTTTATTGGAGAACTAATATTTATTTCATATTGGTTATATTTATAGTCTTCCATGCAACTTTCTATGGTATTTCGCCAAATTAATTTATATAAAGATAATGTTCTTGTGTTCTCAGTATTGATAGTTTGTAGAACTAGTTGAGTAACACGAATTGCCTCGTGCGGATTGGAAGTTGATTTATTCTCAAGGGTTTGTAAATTACTCATTTGAGAACCTTGACCATATTTTGTTGTAATATATTTTTCAGCATATTCTAAAAACTGTTTTGAATATTCTCTACTATCTGTTCGCATATACGTAATATACCCGTTTTGATATAAGGTTTGACTATGTTTCATTGTTTCTCCTGGAGACATGTTCAATGTTGAACTCGCTAATTGAAGCAACGAAGACGTATTCAGGGGTTTTGGTGGAGAACGTCGTAATTCTTTTTTCGGATTTAATGTGAGTATGTGTTTATGATGCACCGATTTCTTCATACATTTTTCGGTATCTTCGATTGACTCGAATTCGTGTTTCAGTACAAAATCCAATTTATCAGACAAGAAGTTACCATGAACCTTGTATATCGGAGAACTTGTCTGGGAATTTTGTATTTGTTGTTCGTTATCATACACCAGTCGCAATGCTGGTGTTTGACACCTACCGGCGGATAACGCATTGTTCTTATCATTGTATAAATATTTCCATAAATAAGGTGAAATCTTGTATCCAACAATTACATCGAGAACTTGACGAGCATGTTGCGCCTTTATTAATTTCATATTCAGATATATTGGATTATCCACCGCTTTCTGTAAGGCCGGTTTGGTCACTTCGTGGAAAATAATACGCTTGGTAGTTTCAATCGGTAGACCGAACACCTCACAAATATGCCATCCAATCGCTTCACCCTCTCGATCATCGTCCGCACCAATATAGATATTTTTATGTTCAAATCGTGATATTATCTTTTTCATTTCGTTCACATGATGTTGTTTTTCCTCTATCATATCAAATGAAGGTTCAAATGTGTTTTTCGTGTCGATTGATTTCAACCCATTCAATGTTCGAATGTGACCCATGGACGCAATGCAACAATATTTGTTTCCCAAATAAGACTCTATCTTCTTGCATTTGGACGGAGATTCGACAATAATTAAATAAACCGCATCGTCTAACTGGTCACTATGAATTTGCTTGGGTTTGTATGTTTTTGATTTTGATTTTGATTTGGATGTTGACTTATAAAATGTAGACATGGAACACGATATAGTGTACTATCATCATCATTCTATATGACTACCATAAGTAATGTGTATATAAATTGTCCAAGTTGAAAATTGAAATAATATATATTCACTATTATTTCAACACAAAGAATGATTGGTCCAACTCTATTTCTTATCGGTATGATGCCGTCGTATATACCTTTTGTTCGCAATCACTACATATCAGTATGTTTGAATATTGAATACAAAAAATCCATGCGATACGATGATGAACTCGTTCAAAATGTAAACTTGGCGTTATATGACCTACAGTATGGTCAGTCTAGGTCTATGGAACAACAGGCATTATATAGACATATCGTTAAGTTGAGAACTGCATTGGAAAATCGTCATAAAGTGTATTCAAATCTCCTACAAAGAGTCTTCGATGGACACACAGGTCCGTATCATTATTATGAACGTCGCGTAGACGAATTTCAAAAGTTACTATTTAAAATTTCACCCGTTTAACTTAATAAAATTGAATTAGTGTATATTTTTTACATTGATTGCATATAATCATGAGCCTATACACGACTCTTTTCAACTTCGTTTTGTGCACAATTGCCAAATATAATATTGATGAGTCCCATGGATTATCCCATAGCATGAATGTCTTACATAATGCGCATACTCTATATCAAAGTGAACTGAAACGAAATCCCTATTTGGAAGACCAAGAGAAAATCATTTATTCTTCGGCGATTTTACATGATATGTGTGATAATAAATATATGGACGTTGAAAATGGATTGAACGAAATAAATAATGTGCTTACAAGTGATTTATCTCAAGAAGAGATAAATATTGTCAAAACGATTATTAATACCATGTCGTATTCGAAAGTAAAAAAACAAGGCTTTCCATCAATGGGTAACTATCAGTTAGCATATCATATTGTTAGAGAATCCGACTTGTTAGCAGCATATGACTTTGATAGGTGCATGATTTATCATATGAATAAAAATGACAGTGATGTGCGAAAAGCATTTCATAACGCAGAAGAGTTGTTCGATAATCGAGTTATGCGTCACCATGAAGACAACTTGTTAGTTACTGAATATTCTCAATCGCAACACACCTTATTATCGAGTTCTGCTCGTATTCGTATGCGGAGCTGGAAAAATATATTAAAAATATAAATATAAACATAATTTATAAATTATAGTGTACAACAATGAAACACTCTTTTTTGATTCATGTTAATAATCGTGACTATAGTGACTATGAATTTTTTACGAATGACCAGAATAAGCAAACTGACAAGGTTGAATTAGACATTGACCCCATTGACCATTGTCTATTTCACGGAGATATTTTTACACTTGATGACCAACGTTGCGTTTGTATTCAAGAATCCGTCGTACGTTCAAAGAAAAATCTCCCGGGCGTGCTTGTCTTACAAAATAATCGCACATATGGACGAACGTCCAACAAAAAACGTTTGTTGTATAAATGTATTCCATATGACACCAACTTACCGGAATTTCTAGTTCCATACGATGTTTCACTTGACTTTTCAAAGTGTGTGTCAAATAAATACGTATTGTTTAGTTTTCACGAATGGTCTTCCCGACATCCACAAGGACTCTTATGTGAGAGTCTTGGTGATGTAAATGATTTGGACGCACTCGCGGAATATGAATTGTATGGACACCATTTACAATATTCGTTGAAAGACATGACTAAGCATTTGAAGACGATACTTAAACCACAAGATGAGATGATTGAAGATATATGTCGTAGTTCACATTTTAAGGTGCAACACAAACCCGAACAATACGTCTTTTCGATTGACCCTCATGGCAGTAAAGATTATGACGACGCTTTTGCGATTGATACAATCGACGGACAGACATTCGTTACCGTTCATATCGCAAATGTAGCTGTATGGTTGGAATACATTCAACTTTGGACACATCTAACGGGACGCGTATCCACTATCTATTTACCTGACCGCAAAAAAACGATGCTCCCTAGTATATTAAGCGACCAAGTATGCTCTTTGCAGCAGAAACAGCGAAATATTACTATGTTTGCCAGATTCCCTATTTTACCTAACGGCGACCTCGATTTAAAAAATACCACTTTTGGTAATGCTGTCGTAAAAGTTCGTAAGAATTATGACTACGAAGAACCGAATTTACTGGCGAATCAACGTTACCAGGACCTATATAAAGTTACACACGCCATGGATTCGTCTGTTTGTGATAGTCATGATGTAGTCTCTTTTTGGATGATACAAGTAAATATGTATTTGGCAAAGGAATTACAACAATACGATATCGGTATATTCAGAACTTCTGCCTTGAAATACACTGAACGGACGACTTTAGGCTTCGACAAGAATATATGTGATACATTGTTTCATTATAAAAATGCTTCAAGTAATTATGTGACCAGTGAACAACGAGATTTACAACACGTAATCATGAACAAAGACATGTATACACATATTACCAGTCCTATTCGGAGAAAGGTGGATCTGTTGAATCAATTAGTTCTATTGTATAGATGCCATCATATATCGGGTATTTCACATTCAGCACAACAAATGTTGATTTCTTGCATGAATAATTTGGATAAAATCAATGAAGATACAAAGAATACTAAGTACGTGCAAAATAAATTACAATTAATCCATACATGTCGTGAATATACAGACCTATACGATGATAACCTTCCTTGCATTGTTGTAGATAAAGACAAAAAAGAGGATATACATCATTATAACGTGTTTGTTCCCAAGTTGAACGTGTTCCTACCTGCTATTTCAGATAAGGAGTTACTAGAATACGACACATGTGAGATACGCGTATTTGTCTTTGAAGACGAGAATAATGTGCGCAATAAAATAAAAATACAACTATTGTAAACATTCGATTTATTATATTTATGATTTTAAATATCATCAATATCCACTTCTTTTACTTTATTAAGAGTAAACTCTTCAGTAAATTCATTGGTTGACGGCAAGTCATCCGTTGGTTCATTATCTTCCGCAAAATCAAACATATCATCTTGCTCTTTAGACACTACCCCATGCGCACCTAGGCGAAGTTTTAATGAGTTTTCTATGTTTAGTCTGGGTATGTTTTTGATTTGTTCTATCTGCGAGTCACTATATATTTCCATAATATCACAGTTTTTCACCGGGTTTTCCCATTCGCGAAGTCCAACCATTACAATGCTGGAAGCACTAATCATATTGTGGCGCTTTTGACGACCACGAAACTTGTTACGAATATGCGCTATCAATCTGGTACCCTCTTCCGTGTATACTTCACACATCCCATTTCCAAGCATTTTGGTCACACAACAAATCTGTTCCAATTCACTTGATGGTAGAATCAACTTACCATCACGCGACGCAGTCTGATGCTTTCTCGCAAGACCTTTTGTACCGGTTCCTCCAGTTGTATTTCTTACCATTTCGAATAATATTATCTGTGTAATGTTATCAATTATACTTCTTTGATAATTCAATCAATTTTTCATATAAAGTATTTCTATTATATATAATAAGTTCTTATGGGAAAACACGAAAATATCTTTTATCTACGATTGTATCAAAGTGGTAATCCGCAACTAGTCAAGAATTACATTAGCGGCCTTTGTAATAAATTAAATGAAAAAAACTTAGATTACCAGTTAGATTTGTATTTAGATAATATGTTTCAAGATGAAGTGTATGATGGAGGTAGAGGACCCAATACTACCTATCCATATATAAAATTCGAAAAAGTATTCGATGATATGGGTAACTACTTGTCTAACAATATGAACAATATGAACAATATGAATGTTTCAACCCCTGACATACAGACTCACGACACTCTTTCTGAAATCCTATCCGAAGCAGACACTCATTCGATAGAACAACCAACCGTTTCGAGTTGTTCTGAATTATTAGCAAAAATACCTGATGATATGCAAAATGAAATCGTATTTGAATTGAGAATACATACAGAAACTCCACAAATTTATAATCGTGGTGGAGTGATGCAACTCGAATATTTATTAAAAAACATGTAATATGCTTTTAATTATTGTTTTTATGATAATAATTATATATTTTAAGGACTCGTATCAGACGGTTCAATCGGAGCAAATGGTTCAGACGGAGCAGATGATGCGGAGAGTAGTTGATGTTTGATGAAGTGAGTGCGTAGGGGGGAGAAGTGTTTGAAAGAGTGAATGGAGGTGTGTATGAGTGTGTGAAGAGTGTTTTGTGTGATAGGAGTATGGT
>JGI26272J51733_1001386_pt1 | contig 9615 bp, 9 predicted proteins | sample SaaInlV_120m_DNA_FD_51733 | JGI IMG/M metagenome (IMG submission 51733) | reverse complement strand
TCGTTTCCCGCTCCATATTTTTATAAAAAAGGGAATTAATTCCCTTTTTTTGTGTAGTTAAGGGCGCGTTAGCAAAGTGGTTATGCAGAGGCCTGCAAAGCCTTAGACGCCGGTTCGATTCCGGCACGCGCCTCCATTTGTATTGAGCAGTCTAAAAGTAGTGTTAAAATAACTTTTTTTTGCCCGGGTGGCGAAATTGGTAGACGCAAGGGACTTAAAATCCCTCGACCTCACGGTCGTGCCGGTTCGATTCCGGCCCCGGGCACCATCTATATATAATTCTGAATTATTTACGCTCCCTTAGAAGGAAAAAAAGAATCTTCAAGAGATACTAAATGAAGCTTAAAGAAAAAAAAATTAATCTTGCTGTTGAAAATGAACTAAATGATAGTGGTATTCATCCGGTACTTTCTAAAATTTTTGCTGCAAGAAAGATTGATAATTCAGAACATATTAACTACAAGCTCGATAAGCTTTTATCACCTAATTTACTTTTATCAAATATAGCTGTCGGTGAGTTTTTATGCCAGGCAATATTAGATAATAAAAAAATAGTGATTGTAGGCGACTACGATGCAGATGGTGCTACAGCCAGCGCATGTGGTGTGATTGGCTTGAAAAAGTTTGGGGGAAATGTTGATTTTATAGTCCCTAATAGATTTGAATACGGCTATGGATTAACGCCTGAGATTGTTGAGTTAGCTCTAAAAAAAGACCCTGATATTATCCTTACTGTTGATAATGGGATTGCAAGTCACGATGGGGTTGAGGCTGCAAATAAAGCAGGAATAGACGTAATTATTACCGACCATCATCTTCCTGGTAACTCACTACCAAAAGCTAAATTTATTGTTAATCCAAATCAAAAAAACTGTACATTCCCGAGTAAAAACTTATGTGGTGTTGGAGTCATGTTTTATGTCCTTCTTGCATTAAGAATTGCTTTTAGAAAAAAAAATAAGGACTACGAAGAACCCATATTAATTGACTTGCTTGATTTAGTGGCCTTAGGGACGGTTGCTGATTTAGTACCCCTTGATTTTAATAATAGAATCTTAGTTTCTGCTGGCATAAAAATTATTAGAGGCAATGCTTTCAATTTTGGAATCAAAGCAATTATTAACGAATCTAAAAAAAAACATACATATCTCAAGACATCTGATTTATCTTTTATCATTGCACCAAAAATTAATGCGGCTGGAAGGTTGAGCGATATGACGATTGGCATTCGATGTTTATTAGCAGAAAATTTAAACCAAGCATCAAATTTTGCTAAACAACTAATAAAATTTAATGAAAATAGAAAGCTTATAGAATCAGATATGGTTTTATCTGCAATTGAGGAAATGGATGATCATAAGTTTAAAACTGCTTATTCGATCGTTTTAGCAAATGAGAGTTGGCATCAGGGGGTGGTTGGTATATTGGCTTCTAGGTTAAAAGAAAAATATTTCCGGCCGACAATTACATTTGCAAATTTTAATAATTTTTTGATTAAGGGTTCTGGAAGATCCATAGATTCTTTTCATCTTCGTGATGCATTAGACTTAATATCTAAACGTTACCCTAGCTTAATAGAAACTTTTGGAGGCCATGCGATGGCAGCGGGTCTTACAATAAAGAAAGATAACTTTAAAAAGTTTGGTGAGATCTTCGAGCTCACCTGCCAAGAACTTATAACTCCAGATCTNCTAAATAAAACAATTGAGCATGATAAAAGTATTGAGTCTGAAGATTTAAATTATTCCATAGCCAAAATTATAAATGAACAAGTTTGGGGCCAAAGCTTTCCAGCTCCTTTGTTTGTAGATAATTTTGATGTATTGAATCAGGAGATTATTGGAGAAAAGCATACAAAATGCCTTCTCAGAAATAATAAAAACTATCAGGCAATATTTTTTAATAATAACCAGACACTACCTGATAAAATAAGGGTCGTTTATTCTATTGATGCAAATGAGTTTAATGGGAATAAAAACCTTCAAATTATTATAAAAAATATTGTGGAATGAAAAAAAAATCTAAAAAAATTGTCATTGGTAATATGAAAATGTATGGCTCTTTAGACTTTAATGAACATCACTTTAAAAGTCTTAAGAGTAAGTTAAGCTCATTCAATGAACTAAAAATAACCTTATGCGTTCCTTATCCTTATTTATTTCAAGCTCAGAAGATATTTGAAGGGACCAATATTCACTGGGGTTGTCAAAATGTAGCAAAAGAATTGGAAGGACCATTTACGGGCGAAGTGAGCGCTTCAATGATTAAAGATTTTCAGGGTGAGCTAGTGATTGTTGGTCATTCGGAGAGAAATACAGCTTATTGTGAGTCCGACGAAAATATTGCTGAAAAATTTAATATGATAAAAAAACAAGATATGACCCCGCTTCTTTGTGTGGGCGAAAATCTTAATGAACGTGAAGCAGGAATAATGGAAAGAGTTGTATCTGAGCAAATTAAAACTATTTTAGATTTGTACGGAAAAGATATTTTTAAAGGATCAATAATTGCATATGAACCAATTTGGGCTATTGGTTCTGATTCAGCTGCAAGCCCTGAGCAGATTGAAAAAATGTGTGATTTCATCAAGCAGTTAATTTATCCAAATCTAACAGGGAATGATGATGTAAATATTGTTTATGGCGGCAGTGTAAATGCCAAAAATGCGGTACAATTATGTGAAATAAATGGGGTTGACGGAATATTGATGGGAAGGTCATCACTAGATGCAAATGAATTCTTTAAAATTTGTAATAGTATTCGTAAAATTTAATTAAAATTTAAAAAAGATATACAAAATATGGAAAATTTAATAACGATTATTCACGTAGTTGTTAGCCTGGGAGTAATAGGGCTAGTTTTAGTTCAGCATGGCAAAGGGGCTGATGCAGGAGCTGCGTTTGGTGGTAATTCTTCAGGTAGTGTTTTTGGAGCTCAAGGTTCTGGAAATTTTGTAACCAGGCTAACAGCGGTATGCGTAACAATATTCTTTTGTACGAGTATTGGTCTTGCATTTATCGCAAGCAATAAAAATGCAAGCTCCGCTGCAGACCAGATTCAAGAAAATAACTTACAGTCTGTTGAAACCAAAGAGCAAATTAATGAGTCAGAAGNAATTGGAGAAACCCAAGACATTCCTAATTAACGTGACTTTATTGAATTAGCCGTCGTGGTGGAATTGGTAGACACGCTATCTTGAGGGGGTAGTGACGAAAGTCGTGAGAGTTCGAGTCTCTCCGACGGCACCATAAATTTCAACAAGCCTTTATTAAACTAGGTAAGTATCTCTTTTTATGATTTTAAATCCTTATGAATCATCATATATCGGGCTAATTTTAGTTTTGCTAATGATATTTTTTGGGCGATCCTTTAGGGATAATTGGAAAAATAAAAAACATAAGTGGGTTCTTAAGTCATGGGTGTACGGATTGATATCGTCTATTTCTTTTGTCGCAATATTATTTATACCCTGGGGTTTTAAAGCCTGATTCTTTATTGATTTCTTTTACAACTAAGCTTGTTTACTAATGGGCTCTCTGGGTCGATATCTTTATTACATACTAAGCACTTATCAGAGCCAGAAATTNCATTTAAACCACCACAGCTTCCCTTTATGTTTTTACCCATCAAAATAACACCTAATGACATAAGAGCGATTACGCTTATCAAAAAAATAAAAACTAGTAGAAAAATGGTCATGCATGTAATTATAAACTAAATTACCTTGCTAATAAAAAGCGGGCATCCTAATGTGTAAATTAAAAATGCTTAGATGGGATTACCGCATTTTAGAGTAAATGAGAATGGGTAAAAAGGTATTCTAATAGGTCAATTAAATTTATCTGACGCCGGAACTAGAATATAATCTCATTAATTCTTTGTATTGTTTAAATAGGCATCAAATCAGGAATTAACTTTTTATGGCGAAATTTTCTCTGAGACGTGGGTTAGATGTCCCAATCGAAGGATCCCCACAACAAAAAATTTCCAAGGGGAACCCCCCTAAAACAATGGCAGTTAAGGGAACAGATTTTAATGGCTTAAAGCCAAAAATGCTTGTTTCTGAGGGTGATAAGGTAGACAAAGGCACCCCTTTGTTTTGTCATAAAGATTGCCCAGAAATTCGCTTTGTCTCTCCATGTAAAGGAAATGTGCAGTCAATAAACAGAGGAGAAAAAAGATCTTTACTGAGCGTGGTTATTGAAGTTGAAAACTTATCTGCTAAAAGTGTTAACTTTATTAAGCAAAACAAGTCAATTAAATCTCAAAAAGAATTCGTAAAGAAATGCTTGCTTGATAGTGGGTTATGGACTTCCTTTTTAACCAGGCCTTATTCAAAAATACCAAATCCAAAATCAGAACCATCTTCAATTTTTATAACTGCCATTGATACTGAGCCTTTGTGCCCAGATGCAGATGTGGTCATAGATGATAATTTAGAGGCATTTGAGGAGGGGGTTAAAAAGGTTGCATTGTTAACCAAAGGAAAAGTTTTTGTATGCAATAAAGAAGAAAATCGATTTGATATAGAAGGTTGTGAAGTGATTGGTTTTGAAGGCCCTCATCCTGCTGGATTAGTTGGCACACACATACACTTTCTTGATGCGCCTGATGCCAATAAAACAGTATGGTCAATAGGCTATCAAGATATTATCGCTATAGGAAAATTATTTTTATCTGGCTACCTTGAAGCTGAAAGAACAATAGCCATTTGCGGACCCCTTGCTAAAAATCCTAGATTGGTAAGGACTTATGAGGGAGCCTCTTTAAAAGATTTATTAGAGAATGAATACTTGAATGATGATTTGTGCAGAATTGTTTCAGGCTCAGTCTTATCTGGTGTTATTGCAGAAAATAAATTAGCTTATTTAAGCAAGTATTCTAGGCAAGTTACTCTTATGCATGAAGATAGAAATAAAATACTTTTTGGTTGGATTAAGCCGCAACCAAATAAATTCTCTGTGATGCCTGTTCTGATATCGGCATTTATGCCTTCAAAATTGTTTAACCTAACATCAAACCTCAATGGAGGGAGGAGGGCTATGGTCCCAACCGGTATCTTTGAAACACTAATGCCACAAGATTATTTGCCAACTCAATTATTACGCTCATTGCTAGTTATGGATACCGATACAGCCCAATCTTTAGGTGCATTGGAGTTGGATGAGGAAGACCTTGCTTTGGCTACTTTTGCTTGCCCAGCTAAATATGAATATGGGCCTGCACTCAGAGATTGTCTGCAAAAAATTGAGAAGGAAGGTTAGATAATGGCGTTCCGAAAATTCTTTGATTCTATCGAGCCACATTTTAAACCGGGTGGTAAATATGAAAAGCTATACCCAATTTTTGAAATGGTTGAGACCATATTTTATACAAGCAGTACGGTAACGAAAGCAGCACCTCATGCCCGAAGTTTTGTGGATATGAAAAGAATAATGACATACGTTGTTATAGCAACCATTCCCTGCATTTTATGGGCATTCTATAACACAGGGTTACAAACTAATCTGGCATTAGCTGAAGTTAGTCCCGCCAGTTTAACTGGTTGGAGAATATGGTTGCTTCAGTTGTTTGGCATTTCATTGGATCCCAGTAGTATGTTTTCAAATATGGCGCATGGTGCCTTATATTTCTTCCCGATATATATAACTACTTTGATTGCCGGAGGTTTGTGGGAAGTTTTTTTTGCGACAAAAAGAGGTCATGAGGTAAATGAAGGATTTTTAGTCTCTTCAATGTTATATACATTAACTTTACCAGCAACAACGCCGCTCTGGATGGTAGCTCTTGGTATTATGTTTGGAGTAGTTGTGGGAAAGGAAGTTTTTGGCGGAACGGGAAAGAATTTTTTAAACCCTGCCTTAACTGGCCGAGCATTTTTATATTTTGCATACCCAGCTTATATGACTGGCGATTCTGTTTGGGTTCCTGTTGATGGAATATCATCTGCTACCTCTTTAGGTATATCAGCAGCAGAAGGATATGAATCACTTATGAGTTATGGAATTACTTGGTCCGATGCTTTCTTTGGAACTATTCAAGGGTCTCTTGGCGAGACATCAACTCTCGCATGCTTGGTAGGTTTAAGTTTTTTACTTATCACTCGCATAGCAAACTATAGATTAATAATTGGTTGTTTAGTTGGAATGATTGTTTTCTCATCCTTTTTAAATTGGATTGGAAGTGATACAAACCCTATGTTTAGTATGCCGTGGTATTGGCATCTTGTGATCGGAGGTTATGCTTTTGGTCTTGTGTTTATGGTTACCGAGCCAGTGTCAGCAAGTCATACAAATATGGGGCGATATATCTACGGAGCATTAATTGGATTTATGGTTGTAATGATACGTGTTTTAAATCCAGCTTTTCCTGAGGGAATGATGCTTGCTATTTTATTTGGGAATGTATTCGCACCATTAATTGATCACTTTGTAGTTCAAGCAAATATCAAGAGAAGAAGGATNAGGAAGAATGCCTGAACAAAGAAAAGAAAATATTTTCACAAAGTTCAAGAATATGCCTATAAACAGCACGCCGAAAACTATTTTTGTTGCAGTAGTTCTCTGCCTTTTTTGTTCCATGATAGTTTCCTTTGCTGCTGTGAAGTTAAAAGCTCTCCAGCAGGCTAATAAAATTCGCGATAAACAAATAAATATTTTACAAGTCGCAGGTATTTATTATGAGGGGATAGATGTAGAAGAGTCATTTTCATCATTTGAGCCCAGGATAGTTGATATCAACGAAGGGGTATTTACTGATAGGTTTAACCCTAAAGATTTCGATGATGCTAAAGCGGCATCTGACCCAATGCTCAGCATTGAGCTTACTGATGACCCAGCTTCTATTGGAAGAAGATCAAATTTTGCGACGGTGTACCTTCTTAAAAATAAGGACCAAAGCATTGATAAGATAATTTTACCTATCTATGGTTATGGCCTTTGGTCAACATTATATGGATTTGTAGCACTAGAAGAGGATGGCAATGAAATCTTTGGATTACAATTTTACCAACATGCAGAAACACCTGGATTAGGTGGGGAAGTAGATAATCCAAAATGGAAATCGCAATGGGCGGGGAAAAAAATAAGAAACCCGGAGGGAGATTTAATGATACAAGTAGCAAAGACTGCTGATGCTAAAGAATATCATGTTGATGCTATTGCGGGAGCAACTCTAACTTCAAACGGTGTGCATAATTTAGTTAGGTTTTGGTTGGGTGAGTCAGGATTCAATAAATTTCTTACAAACTTCAAAAATGGGACAATGTAATGTCACAAACTAGAAAAAAACTTCTCGTAGACCCTTTGGTTGATAACAACCCTATAGCATTACAAGTTTTAGGAATATGCTCAGCTTTGGCTGTTACCTCTTCATTAAAAGTTGCTTTTGTTATGATGCTCGCAGTAATTGTTGTCACAGGTTTTTCATCTTTTTTTATATCGTTGTTACGTAACCATATTCCAACCTCCATAAGAATTATTGTACAAATGACAATCATTGCATCATTGGTTATTGTTGTGGATCAAATTCTTAAAGCCTATGCTTACGAGATATCAAAAACCCTATCTGTTTTTGTTGGTCTAATTATTACCAATTGTATTGTTATGGGAAGAGCAGAGGCTTTCGCTATGAAAAATACCCCGGTAGATTCTTTTATAGATGGAATTGGTAATGGTTTAGGTTATGGCTTACTCCTTATGTGTGTCGGATTTTTTAGAGAACTTTTTGGATCAGGGTCATTGTTTGGCATTATGATTTTAGAGCCAATAAATGATGGCGGGTGGTATATTCCAAACGGGCTACTCCTCCTTCCTCCATCGGCATTTTTTATCATAGGATTTCTAATTTGGGGCTTGCGTTCGTGGAAAAAATCACAAGTTGAAAGCCCTGAATTTAAAATTCAAACTGTTGAGGATCACTAATGGAAAATTTGATTTCATTAGCAGTTAAAGCAATTTTTGTTGAGAATCTTGCGCTTTCTTTCTTTTTGGGGATGTGTACATTTATTGCTGTATCCAAAAAAATAACCACAGCTATTGGGTTGGGTATTTCGGTTATGATTGTTCAATCAATTACTGTTCCAGCAAACAATCTTATTCTTACATACCTACTAAAACCAGGCGCTTTAGCATGGGCTGGATTTTCAGAGGTTGACCTCACTTTTCTAGGTCTGATATCTTACATAGGCGTAATCGCAGCCTTGGTTCAAATATTAGAGATGATCCTTGATAAGTATTTCCCTCCTTTATATAACGCGCTTGGAATTTTCTTGCCGCTTATCACCGTTAATTGTGCCATTTTAGGAGGTTCTTTATTTATGGTTGAGAGAGATTACAATTTTTCTGAATCACTTACCTATGGCATTTCTTCTGGTTTTGGTTGGGCATTAGCTATTACTGCGATGGCTGGCGTAAGGGAGAAATTAAAATATAGCGATATACCTGAAGGGCTACAGGGGCTTGGTATAACGTTTATTACTGCTGGTCTTATGGCAATGGCATTTATGTGTTTTTCTGGCGTTAAGTTATAAGGATAATTAATGAATACCTTTTTTCTTGGAGTGATACTTTTTACATTCATAGTCTTGTCATTAGTTATGATTATCATCTATGCAAGAAGTAAATTTGTATCCTCTGGCGCAGTTAATGTAACAATTAATGGAGAAAAAACTATTCAAGTCCCAGTTGGTGGTAAATTGCTACAAGCTTTAGCTACAGAGAAATTATTTGTTCCTTCTGCATGTGGCGGTGGTGGGACTTGCGCTCAATGTAAAGTTAAAGTCCATGCGGGCGGGGGTTCGATTTTACCTACCGAGGAGGGACATATTAGTAAAAGAGATGCATCTTGTGGTACAAGGTTATCATGCCAGGTTGCCGTTAAACAAGACATGGAAATTGAAGTTCCTGAGGAAGTTTTTGGCGTTCAAAAATGGGAATGTAAGGTGCTAAGTAATGATAATGTAGCAACATTTATTAAGGAATTAATTTTAGAGCTCCCTAAAGGTGAAAATGTAAATTTTAAAGCAGGGGGGTATATACAAATTGAGGCCCCTAAGCACTCACTGTCTTATAAAGATTTTGATATTGCTAAAAAGTACCGAGAGGACTGGGATAGATTTAAGATTTGGGATTTTTCTTCGGAGGTAACAGAGCCAATTGAAAGAGCTTATTCTATGGCAAATCACCCTGCTGAAAAAGGAATTGTCATGCTTAATGTTAGAATAGCTACCCCACCCCCTGGTTCTTCTGGTATTCCTGCAGGAAAAATGTCTTCCTATATATTTAATTTAAAAAAAGGCGACAAAGTAACCATATCAGGCCCATTTGGCGATTTTTTTGCCCGTGACACTAAAAAAGAAATGATTTTTGTGGGTGGGGGTGCGGGAATGGCGCCGATGAGAAGCCTTATATTTGACCAGTTTAAAACGACGAAAACGGATAGAAAGGCATCTTTTTGGTATGGCGCACGCTCAAAAAAAGAAATGTTTTATGCGGATGAATTTGAAAAACTTCAACAAGATAATAAAAACTTTTCTTGGCATGTTGCTTTGTCGGATTCACTTCCAGAGGACAAATGGAAGGGGAATACAGGCTTTATTCACAATGTCCTGTATGA
>JGI26272J51733_1001368_pt1 | contig 9718 bp, 7 predicted proteins | sample SaaInlV_120m_DNA_FD_51733 | JGI IMG/M metagenome (IMG submission 51733) | reverse complement strand
TTTCTTCAGCATTCTGGAAGGTGTAATTAGCATAGGCGTAATTGTCATTTTCCCATTCTGCCTTCAATTCCGCCTCAACTCCCTTTATCCTTGCCCCTCCCTGGTTTTGATCCTGTGAAGGTGTTTGTGAGTCTTTTTGTATCCTATCTCTTATTCTATTGAAGAAATAATTCACGTTGACCCTTATATGTTCGGTAAAATTGTAGCCTAGGCCAATTTCAAATGTATTAATCTTTTCCGGATCAAGGTTGGGATTACCTACCGTGGCAGGATTATTTACAAAGAACAGTTCATTAAAATTTGGAGCTCTGAAGGCAGTTGCATAGAGGATCTTCAAATGAGCATCCTCTATGAATCTCCATATCAAGCCGGCTCTTGGATTGGTAGTACCTTCAAATCTCGTAAACCTGTCATGCCTCACACCAATTGTTAAATCAATATCCTTTGTAATGTTCCATTCATCCTGCAGATAAAATGCCCATATATGTCTTGTTGCCTTTCTGGTAAATGGGAGGCTATGAGAGAAATCAGCAAATGAGGAAAGGGGCGCATTCGTTAAGGGATGGAAATTTGTTCCATAATGTATGTCGCCCTGGTGGATCCACTCGTATTGGAGTCCAATCGTCAATTCGTTTCCTTTAAAGACGTTATAGTTGAGTTGGTTTTCAAAGCCGATAGTCTTATACTTAATACGTGTAATAGCTTTTACACCATCAGGATAAGTTCCGGAAGAAAAACCTTCAGGACGTGACTCAGCCAAGGCTTCGCTGTTATATTGATCATAATATGCCTTTGATATCATTTTCAATCTTTCACTCAGGCTTAATCTATAAAGAAATTCAGTAAATATATACGTGTCTTTCCACTCCGTATCATCACTAAGGGCGTCATCAAAGCCTATATAACCTTCTCTTCTCTTCTTCATATACTTTGAGTTGATTTCCAGATTCTTATACGATAGTTTTAGATTTAGGTCAGTTTTTTCCTTTTCATTTTGAGATCTTCCAGGAGTTAGTGAGACTGGATCTGTGGAGATAATATCCTGTTCAATTTTTTTACTGAACCCTTCCGTATCGAAATAATCAAAGAACCCTGATATTTTAAGGTCTTTATATTCTTTTCCAAATAACATGTTATAATTCTGGGTATCAAATGATCCGCCACCTGTAGTCAGCTGAAAACCGTCAATATCCGCTGTATCCTTTGTGATAATGTTTATAACGGCAAGGAACGCGTTCTGTCCGTAAAGGGCTGAACCCGGCCCCCTGATAATCTCTATCCTTTTTATATTTACAACAACAAGATCATCAAAATTAAACGTTGCCCCTCCAGATCCCGGTTCATTAATGGAATGCCCATCTATCAGTACCTTCACTTTCGATGAGTCTTCTTCGAGAATGCCTCTCACGCCAATCTCTCTGGTACCGTTTCTGTTCATTGTGATATCAAGCCCAGGAACCATTTCTAAAATATCTGACACTGTCCTGGCTCCCATTTGTCTTATCTGTCTGGCGGTAATAACACTCATAATGGCTGGAGATTTCGAAACAGTTCTGGGCCTTTTTAAAGCGCTGACAACTATCTCCTCCTCTGTGAAGATCGCGAAGATTTCTTCAAGTCCAGCCTCTTTGCTCTGAGCATGCACGCTTTCAGCAGCAAATAAGATTAGATTCAATAATAAGCAAAGGATAAAATTAAGAAATATGAATGTCCTTATAGCTTTTGAATATGCATTTAATCTTTTATGAAGTGCCTTTTTAGATTTATTGCTCATAATATGTTTTGATAGCTATAATGCAAAATTTATTGATTAATATGCAATTTAAAATTGTTCAATAGAAATTAACATTATTTGATTTTTTCCCACCAACGGGAAGAAGAAAATTGTTGACCAAACTCGATGTTATCCCCTATATGGAGTGTGACCAGATCAACATTCTTTTGCTTTGCTGCTTTAACAGTTCGCTTAATCGGTTCATCCCAGTCATGGAGACTCAAGTCGTAGGCGCTCCAATGTACAGGCAGCAGGTGTCGCCCCTTAACATCAAGATGGGCATCAATTGCTTGCTCAGGGTTTAAATGAATGTCCGGCCAGTAAGGATCATAACCGCCGACTTCCATCAGTGTCAAGTCGAAGGGGCCAAAGCGATGGCCGATTTCCTGGAAATGATTGGAATATCCCGTATCGCCGCTGTAGAAAATTCTGTATTTCGTGCCAATGATGGCCCAGGAAGACCAGAGTGTCCGGTTCTTATCAAATAAGCTTCTTCCCGAGAAGTGTCTGGCAGGAGTACAAATGAGTCTTACTTTTCCTACCGTATATGACTCCCACCAATCGAGTTCTTTGAATTGGCTTTCCCGAATTTTCCACTTTTTAAGGAGAGCTCCAATGCCAAGTGGTACCAGAAAAAATGTACCTTTTGCCGCTAGATATTGAGTGGTCGACTTATCAAGGTGGTCAATGTGATCATGAGAAATCATTACCACGTCAATTTTGGGAAGATCTGTCATGGCAATCGGTTTTGGGTGGAAACGTTTGAGCCCGATAAAACAGACTGCAGAAATAACCCTGGAGAAAACCGGATCGACTAATAATCTAATTCCATCGATTTCGATTAGAGCACAGGAATGTCCAAGCCAAAAGGCTCTTGAACCTTGCAATGGCATCGTTTTGAAGGATTCAGGATGGAGAGGTTTTAGGGGGATTTTAGAGGGGGGTGATGCAGTATAGTTCCCGAATAGCCTGTTTCTTATAAAATGCAACGCATAGCCATCTTGACACACATCCGTAGGAATGGAATTCACAAACTTCCCGTCTTGATAATTGGGAGACTCCTGTATCCTTTTCGAACGTGTGCCTGGAGCACGTCTTCCTATACGAGGGTGTATACGAAGTCCTTTTGATGTTGGCAAAATGGTGGCTATTTTGTGTGTTATTGTATTGTTCTGCATAATAGAATTGTAATTTGAACTAGAATCTGGTTATTTCACATAGATACAAGTTTGTTAAATAAACTCTTATTACTTGATAATCTGTTTATTAAATCAATGTTTAATACCAGTTATGTTTAACCCTACAACACCAATGATTATCATGCCTACACTCACTACCTTTATCAAGGTCATCGGTTCTCTGAAATGTACAGCTCCGATTATGACAATAAGAGCTGTACCGACTCCAGACCAGATCGCGTAAGCGACACTCACATCTATTCTCTTGAGGGCCATAGTCAGCGCGGTGAAGGATAGGGCATAGAACACAAAGATGAATATTGAAGGAATTGTTCTTGTAAAGCCTTCAGATAATTTCATAGATGTTGTTCCTGCTATTTCCAGGAAAATAGCTCCGGCCAGATATAGCCAACTTTGCATCAATTTAATGTATAACCTTTCAAAATAGTGTAAATGGTCTTTGTCTCTAAATTAGGTGATGAGTGATAAATATTGTTAAAATCTCGCATGTACTTATCCCCTGATGTACCATGTAATAATAGCCGAAAATGCACCAAGATTCATAGCCCACGGGATCATACGCTTTGATACGGAAACTGCTTGTCGTGGATATAACATAATTGGTATTAACATCAAACTGCTTCCAACAATGACAAATGACAAGATTGATATCATGGGGAATACCCCTAACCGATATACATGTATTATTAGACTTAAAAGCAATAAAGAGATACATCCTACAATCCAATATGATTTTCTTTTGCCTAATGCAACCACTGTTGTTCTGGTATTAGCCTTTAGATCGTCTTCATACTCATACAATTCATGGTTGAGAATCGCCAATACCGTACCTAGAGAAAATATCAGACAAATTGGAATTACATGATTTTCCCATATGACACCTTTCTGTGAAGACCATGCAGGTGAGAGGAAAATTAACCCACCTACAACGGCATGCGTAAAAGCATCCCAAAAAGGCTTTGCTTTCATCCTGAAGGGTCTCCAGGAATATAAGAAGCCTGTTATAAGAATTGCCAAAGTAATTAAGACTACTATAGAGCCGGCAATAGCAGATAGTAAAAGGCTAATGATTGTGGCAGTCGCTGCTATTAAATACCCGGTCTCTCTTGGCGCATTGCCTAATGCGATGACATTTCTTACAGAGCGAGCCAGCTTGTCATCCGGCGCATCTTCAGCATCATTAAATGCAAATGTAGCGACTAAAGCAAATGTATTGGTCAAACCTATAGTTAAAAGAGGTATTAAGCTTTGTGCGTTTCCTGTAATGTCCAGGCCCACCATTGCACAAAAAAAACATATGGGCATGTAGACATGTAATCTGGCAAGTGAAAAGATCGTGGACACACTCAATCCTCTCAGTGCGTTCGAACTTTGTCCTAGCATGCTGCCACTCTTGGGCTGTGCAGGTTTCAGAATGATTTGCATGTCAGGGTACATTGCTTTCGTGTGAAAAAATGACCTTTTTATCATCTGTTTTTCCCTTAATAGTTTTTGTACATTACAACGAAAATAGAGCGTTATTTTTCTCTGTTATTTACGGTGCCTCAAACGAACATAAGTTTTCGTTATGAGTAAAAATGCTAAAACTGATTACAGATGGATGTTCCTGTGGGTTTGAATCTAACTGCGTGTGAAGTATTTTTTCTGTGGTAACATCCATGTTATATTGGTTTGTTAAAATAGGCCTTCCTAGCCTCTGTTTGTAATGGTATACAGTGCTTAATAAAAGTCAAGTTATAAATCTTTGTTTTTTCAGAGTTAACAGGTCAATTTAGTTTGATATGGTATGTTATTAACTCTCTTAAGTCAGGCTTGCTTATTTCCTGGAGTTCGTAATTTGCCCTTACAATGGGTTTGTTTATACTGATTATTTTTGCCAAATCGATTGGTGTGCCAGTGATGACGGTATCACACGCTGTTTGATTAATAGTCTCTTCAAGTTCGATGATCTGTTTCCGGCTATAACCCATGGCGGGGAGAAGATTGTCAATGTCAGGATACTTATTGAATGTCTCTTTTATGCTACCGACTGCATACGGCTTAGGGTCAACAATTATGGATGCGCCATATTTTCTGGCAGCCAGGGTTCCAGCGCCATAGGCCATTCCACCATGTGTTACTGTCGGACCATCCTCAACAGCAAGAACTCTACGGCCTTCTATTTTGTCCGGGTTCTCAACCGAAATTTTCAAGGTTGCATCGATAATGGAAGCATTTGGGTTTCTGCTTTTTAAGTTCTCTTTCACCTTTACTATGTTTTCGGCATCGGCAAATTCTTCTTTACTTATGATAGCTATATGTGCAAGCATCAGGTTGGTTTCTCCCGGAAAATATGTTAATTCATCTCCCGGCCTGTGCGGGTCTACAAGGGTTATATGGAGGTCCGGTTTGTAAAAAGGTAAATCATTGTTGCCTCCATCCCATACTATTACATCGGCTTCCTCTTCTGCTTCTCTTAATATTGCTTCGTAATCAACGCCTGCGTAGACAATGATTCCCTGTTCTATATGAGGTTCGTACTCTTCCATCTCTTCTATTGTACAGTCATGCAAGGCAAGGTCTTCATATGTTTCAAAGCGCTGTACCTTCTGTTTTGATAGATCACCATAAGGCATAGGATGTCGGATGGCTACGACTCTCTTTCCTGCCTCTTTTAATATGCGGCATACTCTTCTTGTGGCAGCACTCTTTCCGCATCCTGTTCTGACAGCACAGATAGCAATAATTGGGACCTTGCTTTTGAGCATAGTATGTTCAGCACCCATAATAACAAAACTGGCACCGGCAGCCTGAACCTCACTGGCCTTGTGCATCACGTATTCGTGTGGTACATCACTATATGAAAATACGACGTCATCAACCGTGTTTTTTGATAAGTCCGGTTAGCTCTTTCTCATCGTAGATAGAAATGCCATCAGGGTATAGTTTGCCGGCAAGATCAGATGGATATTTACGGTCAGCAATGTTAGGGATTTGAGTTGCCGTGAATGCTACAACTTCATAGCCCTCGTTGTCTTTGAAGATAACATTGAAATTATGAAAGTCCCTTCCTGCTGCACCCATTATCAGGGTTTTTCTTTTTTTCATGTTTTTTAAGTCCTGAGATATTGTTCTTAATATATTTAGCGGTTCAAAACTACTACAGTGTGAAACAAATATCAATAGAAAACAGTTCTGAATATTCTGTTTTCTCAAAATCCACTTGCCATGATTCTAGATTGGGAATACAATTACTTAAACTTACGCCAAAGTGTACTATTGCGTGTGTCCCTTTTAACATAATAATAGATAGTGGTATGACGTTTCGACTACTCATAATCTGTTTTCTAATTATTTCAAATTTGTTAGTTCTTATGAACACATCAACTGCTGAGCATATTAAACTGGACCTCAAGGAGCACCGTTTAAAGAACGGTTTGAGACTTATACTGAGTGAGGATCACTCTTCTCCGATAATAAGCTTTCAGGTGTGGTACAATGTTGGCTCTAGAAATGAAAGACCGGGTATAACAGGTATTTCACATCTCTTTGAACATATGATGTTCAAAGGTTCAAAAAATGTTGAACCGGAAGAACACGGTCGTATCATCCAACAAAACGGCGGAACGGATAATGCATTTACTGCTAAAGATATGACCGCTTACTTTGAAAATCTTCCCAGTTCTCAACTTGAATTAGCTGTGAGGCTGGAGGCAGACAGGATGGCTCACCTTCGGCTTACGGCTGATACCCTGGCGTCTGAAAGGCAGGTCGTAAAGGAGGAGAGACGCATGCGGGTAGATAATTCGCTTTTTGGTAAATTGAGTGAAGCACTCTACTCAACTGCATTTACCAGACATCCATATCGATGGCCCGTAATAGGATGGATGTCAGATATTGATTCGATAAGCCTGGAAGATTGTAAATCATTTTACCGTTCACACTATGCGCCAAATAATGCTACTGTCATACTACTTGGAGACATAGATTTTAAGGAAACCATATCCATTGTGGAGAAGTATTTTGGAAATATACCGGCCGCAGAGCTTGCGGATGAAGCAATACCCGTAGAAGAGATTCAGAAGGAGGAGAGGCAGAAGGATCTTTTTGTTGATGCCAGCTTCCCATGGCTTGCCATTGCCTATCATATACCTGAGGCATCCCATGATGACATTCCTGTGCTTGAGCTTATAGGAAATGTACTTACAAGCGGACGTAGTTCCAGACTTCACAGGAAGATTATATATGAAGACCAATCAGCACTGTCCGTATTCACATCGGTTGACAATAATAAAGCCCCGGGGCTATTTACTATTACGGTAAATAGCATAAAACAGGGACATACTCTGGAAGAATTAACATCTGTAGCCAATGACTGCCTGGAACGGCTCAAGACTGAGATGGTAAGTGAGCGTGAACTTGAAAAGGCAATAAATAAAATGGAAACAAATCTTATCTTTGGCCTCCAGACCAACTTTGTCAGAGGTATGCGAATAGGGTTCAGTCTGGCAAGGACGGGAGATCCTTTGGGGTTTGTAGAGAAGCTGGAGAACTACAGACGTACAACTGCGGAAGAGATACAGAAGGTAGCAGTGAAGTATTTTACTCCTGAGAATCGAACTATAATAAGGCTGCTTCCCGGAGAAGATTCAGAGGAATCTGTAAAATAAACTTGTAAGGTACATAGTATGGTGATTACTAATTTAATGTTCTGATATTGTAAATGTTAAAAATCACAAAATCGTGCTTCTGCCGCTATGTTTTTGTAATTACGTTGACCTTATTTACTATCCTTGTTAATGATAAAAATCTGAGTGGCGAAGGAAATCTAGTATCCATGAAATACCGGAAGGCAACACTCGATAATGGATTGAGAGTAATCATGGTAGAGCACCATGAATTACCTATAGTAGCGATAGAGATGCTGGTAAAGGCCGGTTCTGTTCACGAATCCAGGGAGAAGCCCGGACTTGCACATATTGTTACACAGCTACTCCGTGAAGGTACGCGTACTAAAAAATCTTTGGAGATTTCTGAGAGTATAGATTTTATTGGCGGTTCGCTGAGTGTTGACTGTGAATATGACTCGTCATCCGTTACGACTACTGCACTTGTAAAACATTTTGATACTATACTTGATTTGCTTTCTGAAGTTGTAAGGTTCCCTACGTTCAAAGCTAAAGAGATAGCGCTTCACAGGGATAAGACTATAACGGCTATACTCAGGGAGAAGGATAATAAGGCGTCAATAGCCGTCAGGCATTTCAGCGAGATGTTATACGGTAGACACCCCTATTCCAACCCTCCTGTCGGGACAACGAAAGGCCTTAAAGCTATATCAAGAGATGCGATCATACAGTTTCACAAAACACACTATCTTCCCAATAATTCTATCCTGACAGTAGTAGGAGATATAGATTATGAAAAGACGCTTGCTAGTATAAAGAAAGCCTTTGGCGGCTGGAAGAGAGGAGTGATTTCGAAACCTACGTTACCAGCTGTACCAAAAATAGACGGTTACAAGATAAGGATTGTGAATAAACCTGATCTGACTCAGACAGAAATACGTCTGGGCCATATGGGTATTGCACGAAATGATCCCGATTATTTTGCACTTATGCTGCTGAATCATATTTTTGGCAGAGGGCCTGCGTCCAGGCTCTATACCAAGGTGAGGTCTGAGAAGGGCCTTACTTACGGTGCTAACAGCGGATTTGCAGCAAGGAAATTACAGGGGCCGTTTTATGTAAGGACGTATAGTAAAAATGAGACTGCAATTGAAACACTTCTAGTGGTACTTGATGAATTGAAAAAGCTGAAGTCTGGCGGTGTGACAAAGGAAGAGCTGGTCAGTGCCAAATCATTTTGCGTTGGCCATTATCCCTTGAGTATGGAGACAGCGGCTCAGATTGCGTCTAAAATTCTGGTCCAAGAGTTTTATGGCCTGCCTGAGGATTATATAGATAAATACCTGGACAGTGTAATGGCCGTTTCCATGGAGGATATTGAAGGTGCAGTAAAGAGAGTGCTTGATCCGGGGAATATGGTAATTACACTCGTAAGCAAATCGGAAGAGATCCTGGAAGAGGCGAGGGCATTGGGAGAGGTGGAGTTGAAGGAGTTATGATAGCAACAGAAAAACTGGAAATTAATTCTCTGGATTTAGAGGGGAGCTGGAATGACAGAACAAAAAGCGACTAATGTCAAATGGCATCACGGAAAGATAACAAAAGAAGAGAGAGCCGAACTGTTGAACCAGAAAGGTGCAACCATATGGCTAACAGGCCTTTCAGGCTCAGGGAAATCAACAATAGCGGTTGAACTCGAACATGCCCTGATTGAGAACAAACATCAGGCGTTCATACTTGATGGTGATAATATACGCCATGGCCTGAACAAAAACCTCGGTTTTTCTCCCGAAGACCGCACTGAGAACATTCGCCGGATTGGTGAAGTCGCCAAATTATTTACGGAAGCAAATATAATAACAGTTGCCGCGTTTGTATCTCCATACAGAGAAGACAGGGATAATGTCAGGAAACTTCTCGGCGATGGTGAATTCATAGAGATTTATGTTAAGTGCTCTCTTGAAGTTTGTGAAGAACGTGATACAAAAGGCTTGTATAAAAAGGCACGTGCCGGTGAAGTTAAAGATTTTACCGGTATTTCAGCGCCATATGAAGAACCTCTGAATCCAGAGCTAACAATTGATTCCTCAAAGTTGTCGATTGAGGAGTCAACAAGGACAATTTTAGACTATCTTGAA
>JGI26272J51733_1001365_pt1 | contig 9732 bp, 9 predicted proteins | sample SaaInlV_120m_DNA_FD_51733 | JGI IMG/M metagenome (IMG submission 51733) | reverse complement strand
AAAAGCCCGCTTTAAGTGGGCTTTTTTTTCAGTAAAATTTAAGTAACTATGCAAAATTTATTATCAAGATTACTTATTATTGTTATTGCTATATTGCCACTTATATCGCCAATGGGGCTTGAGTGGTTTCCACTAGTATCTTCAATTAGCTTAAAAGCAACTTGGGGAATAATAGGTATTTCGATATTATTTGTTATGCGGATATTCCTTAACAATAAGATAGTTATTAAAAAAAGTAATTTGTATTATCCGATATTGGGTTTTATTATTTGGTGTTTTATTTCTTTATTTTGGGTAAAAAGCACTTATTCTGCAATTTTAATGCTAGCACAATTTACTTCTTACGGGTTAGTGTTTTTTCTTGTTTTAAATATCTATAAAAACCTTAAAGACACTGAAGTTTTATTAAAGACTATTATTGTTTCTCTAATGGTGGTTTCAATAATTGGAATTCTTCAGAGTTATTTTATTGACAATTATTTTGTTCAGAATTTTTTTGTTCAAGCGGTCGGCCCTAGCTCAACCTTTGGAAATAAAAATATTGCCACTCATTTTGTTGTAATGGTTTTACCGGTTAGTATTGTTTTTTATTTAAATTCTAAAAATAGAAATAATTTAGTGTTATACGCTTTATCTATTCTTGCCGGTCTTTGGTATTTGTATCTCACTCAAGCACGACAGGCCTATCTTGCTATAGCTGTAGAAGCCTTTATTTTACTATTATTTATTTTGATAGACTTTATTCGCAATAGGGNAAAATCTTTTATTTCTACTATTGTTTTGAAAAAAATTAAAATATTACCGATTGTATTTATTATTACCTCATTATTGGTAGTAGGGGCATTTAAAAATAATAATTTTTTAAATAAAATATACTCGTTAGACTATAAGAGTAGTCTAAATGCACGCCTTCCTGCTTGGAAAAATTCTTTTGTAATGATTAAGGACAATCCGTTAATTGGAGTGGGTGTCGGACAGTGGTCAGAGATATATCCATTGTATTATGATAAAGTAGAAAAAGATGTAATCTTTAATGAAAAGACCAGGCTCAGAAGGCTGCATAACGATTACCTTGAGATGTTGGCTAATGCAGGGTTAATTGGCTATATTTTCTTATTTTGGTTAGTTTTTTTGATTACTAAAAAAACTTGGCTTATTTTGATAAACACTGAAAATAAAGACAGAGTACCAGTCATGGGTATTACACTAGGTGCAATTGGTTTTGGTGTTGTTTCTATGTTTTCATATCCTATTCACACTTATTTACCAGTATTCTTATTGTTAACTTATTTTGGATTACTAGAGTTAAGTTTTATANATAGTTATAAGAAGTCGTCAAGCAGACAATATATTTCTAATAACTTAGTAATAAAATTAGGCAGTGTTTTATTACTATTATTNATAGTGATTTATTCTGTACGCTGGATATTTTCTGAACATAATTATCATTTAGCAAATAAATATGGAAAAGACGAGAAGTTTGATATTGCAATTAATNCAGGAGTCAAAGCGGTTAAATTTAATCCGTTAAATGCTAGAAATTATATTGCTACTGGTAATAATTATTTAAAATCGAAAGATTCACTTAATGCAATTAAGCAATTTAATCAAGCTGTAGAGTTGATGCCTTTTAATGTATTAACATTATTAAATTTAGCATCAGCTTATAAAATGTCTAACAATGTCCAAATGGAGTACAAAATTCTTAATACCACATTAAGCATCGATCCAAAAAATGTTATAGCTTCTACTAGGTTAGTCAGATTCTTTACAGAGAGAAAGCATTATAAAGAAGCTACTATTGTATTTAGAAGGCTAAAAGATAATTTTGAATATTTTAAGGGTAGAAGTGGTTTTGGGCCATATCATGACATGGTTGCCCAGGTTGCTATTTTTGTTGGAGATTATCAATATGCTAGATATATTTATAATGACGCTCTTAGTCGAGAGATGAATGCTGACAACCTAATGAAGTTAGCAACTCTAGAATTTTTTAATTTAAAAAATTTAGATATGGGGGCAAGTCTTTACATGGATGCAATTAAACTAGACAGCAATAGCCAGAGATTTGAAAAAATTGAAAGCTACATAAAAGGCTATGAACTAACTACAGACAAAGCTCTCTAACGTATAATTCGTTAATTATTTATTAAAAAGCTATCTAAATGGTGTTAATTGTACAAAAATACGGTGGAACATCGGTGGGCTCGGTTGAGAGGATTCAAGCCGTTGCAAAAAAAATTAAGGCATTTAAGGATGATGGTAATCAGCTGGTAGTGAGTGTGTCTGCCATGAGTGGTGAGACTAATCGAATGACGGCACTCGCACAGGTGATTCAAGACACACCATCGTTAAGAGAGATGGACGTACTTTTGACCACGGGTGAGCAAGTGACTATTTCACTGTTGAGTATGGCTTTGCAACAATTGGGTTGTGATGCAATATCGTATACGGGTTCGCAGGTGCGTATTACTACGGATTCTCAGCACGGTAAGGCACGCATTAAGTCCATTGATGATCATCGTATTCGTAAAAGTTTGGATGAAGGAAAAGTTGTGGTCGTGGCTGGCTTTCAAGGCACGGATGAAGATGGCCATATTACCACTTTGGGTCGTGGTGGTTCAGACACAACTGCAGTTGCATTAGCAGCTGCTTTGAGTGCAGATGANTGCCAAATTTATACGGATGTGGATGGTGTGTATACAACTGATCCTCGTATTGAGCCTAATGCNAGAAAAATGAACACTGTGAGTTATGAAGAGATGCTTGAGATGGCATCGCTTGGCTCAAAGGTTTTACAAAATCGATCAGTTGAATTTGCATCGAAATACAAAGTACCTTTACGGGTGTTATCATCTTTGGTTGATAATCCTGTGGGGACATTAATTACCAGTGAGGAAAATATTATGGAACAAGCTGTTATTTCAGGAATTGCACATAATAAAGACGAAGCAAAATTAAGTTTAATTGGCGTGCCCGATGAACCTGGTATTGCTTTTAAAATATTAAAGCCAATTAGTACTGCTAATATTGAAGTGGACATGATTGTGCAGAGTGTTTCTGCACGGGAAGGGTTGACTAATTTTGCCTTTACCGTACACAGAAATGATTTTGTAGGTGCTAGTAATATCTTGGGTCATTTGCGTAAAGAGCTTGGCGCTATGGCGATTCAAAGTGATGATAAAGTGGTTAAAGTGTCATTAGTGGGGATTGGTATGCGTTCGCACGCCGGTATTGCTGCCAAAATGTTTGAAGTGCTTCATGGTGAAAATATCAATATTCAAATGATATCCACTTCAGAGATTAAAATATCAGTTGTGATTGATGAGAAGTATTTAGAATTAGCAGTGCGCTCATTGCACGCTGCGTTTGAATTGGATAAGGAATAGAGATGACTACATTTGCAGATAGAGATGGTTTGATTTGGATGGATGGTGAGTGGGTCGAATGGCGCGATGCCAAGATTCATGTACTGACACACACATTGCATTATGGTATGGGTGCGTTTGAAGGTGTTCGTGCGTACGAAACTGATGACGGACCTGCAATTTTTAAGCTTGAAGAGCATACTAATCGTTGGTTTGATTCAGCGCACATCTTAGGCATGAAAATGCCTTTTGATAAAGATACGCTTAACCAGGTACAAAGAGAGGTTGTGGCAAAAAATAATTTAAAGTCAGCCTATTTGCGCCCAATGTGTTTTTATGGTTCTGAAGGCATGGGTTTACGCGCTGATAATTTAAAAGTGCATGTAATGATTGCCGCGTGGGAGTGGGGCGCCTATCTGGGCGAAGACAATATGAATAATGGTATTCGTATTCGTACTTCTTCATTTACACGCCATCATGTAAACATCGCAATGACTAAAGCTAAGGCTAATGGTAACTATATTAATTCAATGATGGCCTTACAAGAGGCCTTAACCGATGGTTATGATGAGGCTTTATTGCTTGATGTTGATGGGTTCGTTGCCGAAGGTAGTGGTGAGAATATTTTTATCATTCGTGATGGAGTTATCTATACGCCTGATTTAACCTCAGCATTGGCAGGCATTACTCGTGATACTATTTTTACACTTGCTAACGATTTAGGTTATAAGGTAGTTGAAAAACGCATCACCCGTGATGAGGTTTATTGTGCGGATGAGGCTTTCTTTACCGGTACGGCTGCTGAGGTTACTCCTATTCGAGAGCTGGATAATCGCACGATCGGACAAGGGAACCGTGGGCCTATTACCGAGCAGTTACAATCCCTGTATTTTGATTGTGTTTATGGACGCAACAATAAATACAAAGATTGGATCGCTAAAGGAGTGTGTAAATGAGCTCACAAGTAGATGATTTTCAGCAAAAACATGTTAGTTTTAGTGTGGTAGAAGGTAAAGATTTGCCGTTTCATTGTCCCCCTAAAGAGGCGCAAAAGTGGAACATGCACCCTAAAGTATTTTTAAAATTTAATAAAAAAGGAAAAGCAGCTTGCCCGTATTGTGGCGCAAGTTACGAGTTAGCTAATTACTAATCATGAACAAGCGTTCAGCTAATATTGTATTAGTTGGTCCACCTGGATCAGGCAAGACTTCAGTTGGACGTCGTTTAGCTTGTGTGTTAAAACATGATTTTTTTGATTCTGATTTCGAAATTGTATCTCGCACTGGCGTTGCCATTGATTATATTTTTGATGTCGAAGGCGAAGAAGGATTCCGTAAGCGCGAAACTCAAATGCTGGCTGATTTGTGCAAAATACCCAATGTTGTGATTGCCACGGGTGGCGGTATTGTTATTAAGTCAGAAAATAGAGAACTGCTCAAAAATAGTTTTGTCGTGTATTTATCTTCAACGATTGAACAGTTAGTCAAACGTACTGCTCGTTCAAAATCCAGACCATTGCTTGAACAATCAAGCAATCGAGAAAAAACCATTCGTGATTTGGTTAATACACGTGATCCCTTGTATAGGGAGGTAGCGAATGCGGTAATCGATACCACAGGCAAAAAACTATACGCCATTATTAGCGAAATAAAAAAGGTTGTGCCGAAATGAAGCGCACTCTACTAACTATCTTGTCTTTGCTGATTAGTTTTTATACTCAAGCAATGAGCGAGCTTGAGTTTGTTGAGCGTTTACAAAATACACATCCTTTTTTTGAGCAACTTGATTTATCGCTTCAAATTAAACAAGTTGAGAAACAAGGATCCGTCGCAGGTCAAGATTGGGTTGTTGGCGTGGATGCTAAGCATAAGAATGAAGATACTGAACANATTTCTTCAATTACCTCTTATAACGATTTAACAACAACAACGCTTGATGTTTCAGCCACTAAAAAATTATTTGATTCGGGTAGCGATGTCACACTCAANCACACTTGGAAAGAAAAAAATAAAGACATCAANACNACTCGTAACAAATTTTCGCTGGATTACACCTACCCTTTGTTACTTAATAAAGGCGGTATTAACGATCGTTTAGATACCGATTTGGCGAGCATTGATATTCAAACCAGTCTTTTGGATAAGCAAGAGCAAGTAGAGAATTTTGTACTTGAAAAATTAAAAAAATTTGTTGATTTAGCCTACGCACAAGAGCGCCAATTAATTAATGAGCAAAGACTTAGTTTGGCGGATCAAGAGTTGAAACTGGTTAAAAATAAGTTTGCCGCCTCGGTGGTGGACAGAGTAGACGTTCTTTTGCAAGAGGATGCTTATCAAAGCGCAAAACAACAACGACTGCAAGCTCAACAAGACTTATTATTATTACGCCATGAAATTGCCATTATTTTAGATATTGATGTTAATAAAGCAGTTGCTGAGTTCGATCTTTATAAGCCTTATAAACTTAGTGGTAATAATTTGAAACAATATTTATTGCTCAATGCGAGAGTACTAAAAATAACTGATTTAAATAAAAATACCTTACAGCGTCAGTTAAAAAGTTTTAAGAACGAATCCCAAGCTCAACTCGATTTAAGCCTTGGTCTGGTCAGTGAAGGTGAAAGTGTCAATCATTCAGACAGCTTAAATAATCAAAGCCCAACGTGGAACATTGGCTTGGGTTTGTCGTATCCAATCGGTGGAACGAAGAGTAAATCCAACGTAGAAAAAACCCAAATAAAATTAACCCAACTAAGGGCCAAAAAACAAGAGCAGTTTCTAAATATCCATACTCAAGCAACTTTATTTAAGGAAAAAACCAAATTGTTGTTGCAAATGCTCGCTTCCAATAAAGTACAGATCAACATTGCTAAATCTAGAACAGCAGAGGAAAGAGATAGATACACTAACGGCAACGGAGAAGCTAGCTTTGTGATTAGTGCTCAAAATAACGAGCAAAATGCACAACTCGGTTATGCTCAAACAGCACAAAAATATCAAAAATCCGTGCTTGAGTACAAGGCGACTGTTGATCAATTGGTGCAGTGACTCTTAAATACAAAATTATCCCGAAAGATCTTCATGCGCATTTATTTAGTGTTCAATTAACATGCGATAACCCTAATCCTTTAGGGCAAGTTTTTGCATTGCCTAACTGGATTCCTGGCAGTTATTTGATTCGTGATTTTGCCAAGAACATTGTTAGTATTTCTGCCGTTAGTTGCGGTGAGAGAGTTTTGATTAAAAAGTTGGATAAGAATCACTGGATTGCTAATCCTTGTGAAGATTCCATAACTCTGAAATACGAAATTTACGGCTTTGATTTGTCGCCTCGATCGGCTTACTTGAGTAGTGAGCGTGCTTTTTTTAATGGCAGTAGCGTGTTTTTAAAACCATTAGGGTTTGAGGGAAGCTCGTGTGAGGTGGTTATTAAATACCCAGAAAATGACCAATCTAGGTCCGATTGGGATTGTGCCACTACTTTGAATTTAAGCTCAAAGAATAATGAACAAGCGATTTATACCGCTAAAAATTATCAAGATTTAATTGATCATCCTGTCGAGATGGCGAATTTTACTCGCTTTGAGTTTAAGGCTAATAATGTGCCCCATGCAATGACAATTACTGGCGATCACTCAACTGATATCTCAAGGTTAAGAGCTGATTTAATTAGTATCTGTAAACACCACATTGACTTCTTTGGTACAGAGGTACCGTTTGATGAATATTTGTTTTTAACCCTAGTTAGGACTAAAGGTTATGGTGGATTAGAACATAAAAATTCAACCAGTTTAATTTGTTCTAGAAAAGAACTGCCTACTTTAGATAGGCCAGAGATCAACCCCGATTACACTCGATTCTTAGCCCTTTGCTCACATGAGTATTTCCATGCTTGGTGGATGAAGACTATTAAACCTGCCAGTTTTCATCAACTTGATTTAGACAGGGAAAACTACACAGAGCAATTGTGGATTTTTGAGGGTTTTACTTCGTATTACGATGAGTTATCATTGCTGCGTGCAGGTATATTATCACCAGAACAGTACTTAACTTTGTTTGCACAAACCGTTACTAAGGTGCAAAAAAGTCAAGGCCGGCACAAGCAATCATTAGCTGAATCGAGTTTTGATGCTTGGACTAAATTTTATCAACAAGATGAAAATGCGCCCAATGCAATTGTTAGTTATTACACTAAAGGTGCTTTGTTAGCTTTTGTGCTTGATGTTGAGATTCGTAAACGCACTGGCGAGGAGCAGTCACTTGATGATGTGCTTAGGTATATTTGGGAAAATTATCAAACCAGTGGCCTTGAAGATAACACAGTGCAAAATGTAGTGAACGATTTAACCGATAGTGATTTTTCTGAATTTTTTGATAATTATCTTTATGATGTAAAAGAATTACCCTTATCGGAAGCTTTTGCCTATGTTGGTGTGGATTGTGACTTTAGTCACAAAAAAAATGACCTGTCTGATTTTGGAATTGATGTTAAAAACGATAATGGGTTTGGCATTGTTACTCATGTGTTTGATCGTACTTGTGCGCAATCGTCAGGTTTGTATGTGGGTGATAAAATTACCAGTATTGATTCGGTTAAAACTCATTACAAAGACTTGGTGAGCACAATAAAATCTAACAATCTGGGTAGTGTAATCAGATTTGGTATTTTAAGAGATGAGCTACCCATGGAAATTTCGGTTAACGTAGAGCAAGGTGAAAAAACTTTTTGCACTTTAGCGATTTCGGATAATCTAAACAGTAATACTTTAGCCAGACAAAAGCAATGGTTCGCACAAAAATAAAACCGCCTAAATTATTAGTTAAGCCAGTTGGTCGTGCGATTAGCGATTTTGGCATGATTAAAGCCGGTGATAAGATTTTGTTAGCCGTTTCTGGTGGCAAAGACTCGTTGAGCCTGTTTCATATTTTGCGCCATTTTTATTCAGCCTCACCGGTTAAGTTTGAGCTTGGCGTGGTAACGATTGATCCTCAAGTTGAAGGTTTTGAGCCAAAAGCATTGGATGTATTTTTTAAGAAGTTTGATACACCATATTTTTTTGAAGAGTTTCCAATTATGGAGCAAGCTAAAGAAAGTATGCGCGGTGATTCTTATTGTTCGTTTTGTTCCCGTATTAAGCGTGGATTGATGTATAAAGTCGCTCGAAGGGAAGGTTACAATGTTTTGGCACTTGGCCAACATTTGGATGATTTGGCAGAAAGCTTAATGATGTCGATGTGTCACAATGGTAAGATTCAAACTATGAAAGCGCACTACATTAACGATGCGAAAGATCTGCGCATTATCCGACCTTTGGTTTATGTGCGTGAAAGACAACTGGCTGATTTTGCAAAAAATACAGATTTACCCGTGATTGCCGATTCGTGTCCAGCTTGTTATAAAATACCGACTGAACGTGAGCATTTTAAACAATGGCTTTTGGATGAAGAAAAGCGCAACAAAAATTTGTACAAAAACCTGCTAAGCGCCATGAAGCCAATGTTAGATGAAACCAAAGGGATTTTAAATGATTAAGCTTATTCTTACATTTTTTTCTATTTTACCGCTTAGGTTTAATCACCTTATTGGCTCAACAATCGGTTATTTTCTGTATTTTACTAANTCCAAATCAAAGCGTGTAGTGAGTAAAAATATCGAACTTTGTTTTCCTTCTCTCAATCAAAAAGAGCAGAAAAATTTAATCAAAAAAANATTGATTGAAACTGGAAAANGCCTGAGTGAGTCTGGTTTTATTTGGTTTAANAGTTTTAAATCCAANGCTAAATCCATTACTAAAACCATAGGCATGGAGCATTTAAAAAGTGAAAACCCTGTTATTTTGCTGGTCCCCCATTTTGGCTGTTGGGAAATCACTGGTAGAGTGCTTTCGCTCACTACGCCCGTTGTATTTTTATACAAACCACTTCGAAGCAAAAAACAAGAAGCCTGTCTTATTTCTAAAAGGCAACAAGGTGAATTATCAATGGCAACAGCCGATAAAAAAGGCGTTATTAAATTACAGCGTGCCTTGTCTAAAAAAGATTTAATTGGCATATTGCCCGATCAAGACCCTGGTGAAGAGGGAGGTATCTTAGCGCCATTTTTTAAACACGATGCACGCACTATGACCTTATTGGCAAAACTTGCCAGAAAAAACAACGCTAAAGTGGTCATGACTTGGGCAGAACGGTTAGAAAAAGGTAAGGGCTATCAGTTGAACCTTAAACCGATTAATGTTTTATCCGACTCGGGCGATTTACTCGAAGACGTGTCACTCATGAATCAAGCAATTGAAACATTGGTTAAAACAAAACCCGAGCAATACTTGTGGAATTACAAACGCTTTAAATCGGTTATCAGTTACTGA
>JGI26272J51733_1001348_pt1 | contig 9822 bp, 8 predicted proteins | sample SaaInlV_120m_DNA_FD_51733 | JGI IMG/M metagenome (IMG submission 51733) | reverse complement strand
GTATGAGCATCTGCCAATATATTGCTAAACTGGTTGGCAATGAAAGCTCTTGCATGCATAGCTAGTAAAGTAGGATGAAGATATGTAATAAACATATTATTCTTATTAGCAATAAGACTTCTTATTAGATTAATATCGGATAACGGATGTGGTTTAATTAAGATTGGAATTGTATTGGAATATAACTCCAATACATTAATTGTTTCTATAAACAATCTTTTTGAATCATTAATAGGGTCTTCTAACTTTCGTGATGGTGAATCTGAATTTGGTACTCCTGTAGCAATTACAAAACAACCATTTTCAAAATTTATACCACTATGTAACCTATTTAGATATAAGCTAGACCTCCCTCTGATATATTCTACCCATGCTTTTCTTTTCCTAGGAGGTGTAATATTAAATACAAACCTACTGTCTTTACAAAAATCAGAAGTATTATCAAATAATATACAATTATTTCCAGTATTTCTATAAGATTTAGGCTTGTTGCCATAATGTTTTGAGTATTTAGAGTATTTAAAATTGTATGCATTTCCAGGAAATCTATACACATTTTTTCTAAAAAGAATACCAAGGGCTTTTAGAGGGTAACGATCTAAAGCACCAAAATGGAATATATTTTCCCCAAAAATCAACCTTAAAACAATTAAAAACATCCCTTTGATTAAATAAATTCTACGATGTATTTTATTCTTAATTCCTTTGGTTATAAATATCTCTTTGCCAACATAATCTATTGCATCTTTTATAACAATATTTTCATTAATAGCCTTATGAGCTAATTCGTCAAAAACAACAATATCGGATGAAGAGTTATAATTCGTTTTTAATTCTATCAAAATAGGCAATATAGTATCAACAGTTATCAACTTATTTTTAACAAAAACTATATTATTCTTATTTCTCATGCTATCTACTTATATTTTATCAAGTCCAAACCCACTCATAATAACTGAAGATAATTTAATATCTTCATAATTATCTATTTGAAACATTTTAAATCTATCCATTTTAAACAGCGATATCTTACCCCCTATTCGATTATTCTTATCCTTTAGTAATTGAGGTTTAAAAATATAAAATGAACCGTTTTCTAGAAATCTATTCTCTATTTGTTGACGTGGTTTTCGGCAACTATAGTCATAATTAACTGATTCTGGAATATTTTTTCCAGACTCTTTCCAAATAAAAAAATCTTCAATTTCTACAACAGAAAGTAGAGAGTCAGAATCCTCAATTAATATCTGTTTTATTGCATTTGAAAAATCAATTGAATTTCGCAATGGAGATGTTACTTGTGGAGCTAAAATATACTCTATATTTCGTGCCTTTTCTTGACCTTCAATATAATTTATAGCGTGAAGCCATGCAGATTCTGATGACTCAGTATCGCCAGAAATTTCATCTGGCCTAACAATACTTTTTGCACCATACTGTTTAGAAATTTCTAATATTTCTTGACTGTCAGAACTCACCCAAACATCTGAGACTTCTTTTGTAGCTAAGGCTTGAATTATTGTCCAAGCTATCAATGGCTTACCACAAAAATTAATAATATTCTTCTTTGGTATGCCCTTTGACCCCCCACGAGCAAGAATAATACAAGTAACTCTCATAATATTTTATTGAATCTACTATAACAACTATTTGAGCAACATATGTAATATTAACATCTATCTTTTACCAAAGTTACTTGCAATCAATATGTTGACGGAGGTTTTTTGCAACCAAAATCTCTTCTTCAATAATCCTTTTAACTCCATCACCCATAGCTTCTTCAATTTTACGCACTGCGCCAACAAGTTGCTTAAGCCCTAAAGGCTCTATAGATGCAGATTGATCAGATCCATACATTGAACGATCTAAAGTAATGTGCCTCTCCAGGGATGTGATACCAAGTGCAGCAGCTGCATATGAGATTGCTAACCCTGCTTCATGGCCACTATATCCAACATTACACTGATACTTCTCCCTAAGAGTTTTAATCATTTTAAGATTAGCATGTTCACTCTTCATAGGGTAGGTTGAAACTGTATGCATCAAATCAAATGAACAATTTTCTGTATTAAAAATATCAACAGCTTTTTGGATGTCATTGTAAGATGTCATTCCTGTAGATATAAAGGTATGCCTACCCTCTTTAGCAACCATTTTAAGCAATCCTTCATGTACAATCATTGCAGAAGCAATCTTGTTATATTTGCAATCAAATTGCTGTAAAAACTTTTGACTATTAAGGTCCCATGCAGAAGCGAACCACTCAATATTTTTTTCTTTACAATATAGGTCAATTTCCATATATTGATCAGCCCCGAACTCTAAACCGGATTTTTGTTCGCGCTGTGTTTCTCCCCAAGGGCTTGTTCTTGGGGAGGATAAAAATTCTTGCGTATACACCTTGTCAATATCACGCTTTTGGAACTTGATAGCATCGCAACCTGAACTAACTGCTACATCGATCAAATTTTTACAAACTGACATATCGCCATTATGGTTGATTCCTATTTCTGCTATTATAAAAATTGACATTTAACCTCTTTAATTATCTTAGTTTTAAAAAAATTTAAATCTTATTAACTGAACTCATTTTATCTATTATATTCAATTAATAATGTGTTTGAATAACTACTTATTTTTTATTTGTTATGTATTTACTACAAGTCGACTTAAACGAATTTCATCAACTACAAAATTAGTATCATAAGAAATAATATTTCTGATTATTTCAGCCACTTCTTTAGGGTCTATATATTGAGAATAATCCTGATTAAAAGTATCCTCTCCCATCTTAGTCTTAACTGACCCAGGCGCTACAAAATATGTCCTTACACCATGCGATTTCATCTCTTTATTTAATGATCTAGACAGGCCCAATAGCGCATGTTTGGAAGAACAATACATAGAAGTATTCGGAAAACCTTCATAAGCTGATGTAGATCCAACATTAACTATCCTACCCCATTTATTACTCATCATGCCTTTCGAAAATTCTTTTACTAGTAAAAAGGGCGCTTTAACATTAACAGAAAATATTAACTCTAATTGATCTTCCTCAATATCACATATTGACTCAGTACTGAATATTCCAGCATTATTAATCAAAATATCTATTGATGTAAAATTTTTTTTAGTAAAATCAATAAGCTTTTTAATATCTTTTGAATTAGACAGGTCAGCCTCTTTTGAGTGAACTATTATATTTGGATATAAATCATTAAGCTCATTTCTTACATCATCTAATAGGCGTCTATTTGTAGCAGTTATCAATAAATTACAACCAGAATTAGCCAACATAAATGCTATTTCCTTGCCAATACCTCTTGAGGCACCAGTTATTAAACAATTTTTTCCTAACAAAGTTGTTAAGTTCATATGTACATGCAGGTGTTTTTTATATATTTTCCATCAATAACCTTACAATGGTTAGATCTTCAATAGTATCCACATCAAACGATCTATTTCTAGGTATTTTGCAAAATCCTATATTGCCATGCAATCTATTCTTTTCTTTTACAAATCTATCTTTCCACATACCAAACATTGCTCCAGTTTCAATTGAATAATTAAATTCAAAATCTTGTGTTCTTTTTCTATCATTTATATCATACATGGCCGTTTCATTGTGCCAAACAAATGTCTCTATTGGTGAAACTGTTAAAACAGTATCATGCTTATCTAATTTTGAAATACATTGATTAATATCTTCTGATGTGGTTAACGGAGATGTTGCCTGAAGGAAAATTAATTTTTCACATATTATATTTTCACAAAAATGAAGCAAAACCGACTCACTTGTTGCGTAATCTCCAGCAAGTTCTATGGGTCTTTTAATGGTTTTGGCACCATACTCCCTGGATACCGCTAAAATCTCATCATCCTCAGAACTTACCCATGTTTCTTCAACATCAGATTCTAAAGACGTTTTAATTATATAGGAAATTAATGGCTTTCCATTAATCAAAGCAAGGTTTTTCCTTGGAATTCTCTTACTACCTCCTCTCGCAGGTATTATAGAAATCGCTTTCATAAACTCGCCCTGACATAAATAAATAAAACTTGTATAGAAATTTGCATGAATTATTGCTTTAAATATAAAAAAGGATCTGTCCTAGATAACTAACCCATCTCCTTCCTATCCCATTGGTTTAATTGCTTTAACTGAACTTTGAGATCACTGTTATTAAATCGCCACTCAAATTCTTTTAAAAACAAGTGGAGATGCTCTTGTGATATGCTATTAAATTCTCCCATGTATCGCTCGACCTAATTACAAAAATTCTCGATAACATTGATGTGATTATACTTCGTAGAAAACAATCTAGGATAGACCCTTAAAAAATATAACATCGGTAAATTTATATAAAATTATACTTTTGCAAGATTACTTTTATAAATTCTAACTGCTTATTAAATACATCCACCCCTTCATCATCCCGATATGCTTGCATAATAAACACTCCAGAGAACTCAACTTCTTCTAGTTTTCTAAAAAAATTATCAAAGTCTGCATTACCATCGCCTAAAATTACAGGTCCGCCACCTAAAATACGGTCTTTTATATGTATATCAGTAATAAGTTCTCCATAGGCATCCAACTCTTCTAAAGGATTATATCCTAATGCAGCACTATTCCCTATGTCATAATTAACTGTGATACGATTAGAATCAAATCTATTTAAAAGATCAACAAATGGCTGAGGTGCCAAATCTGTTTCTAGAGCTATATTAATCTGAAATTTTTCACAAATATCTACAACTGGAGTTAATTTATCAACAAAACGATCGATCATTTTTTGGCTACCAAGTGTTGATTGATCAACACATGGTACGACTATATTTGTAACTCCAAGTTTATAAGCGTTACCAAGCAATTTAACCAAGATTTTTTGACTTTCATCAGATACTATTGGATCTTCTGAGTGTAAAGGCGCCTCCATAAAGTAATCCGCACATATTGTTTTAACAGTGACACCTGAACTCTCTGTAACCGATTGAATCTCATTAATTCCACCCATACTAATCAAAGGGTTGATATCAGCATCGTTATAATCAAGAATGAACTCTATACAATCCAAGCCTATTTTTTTTGCTAAAAAAAATTCATCTTGCCAATAACCAACCGGATGTGCTTGGTATTGTTCCTTATATTTTGGAAGAAGCCTTCCCTGCATAACCCCAATTTTATTATTCATAAATATTAAATTAATCTCCAATTAATGAAAGATATAAACGATATTTATATATGTATATATCATAATTACACCGTGGCAATTTACATTGCTAGTTAATGTAAATTAAAGAATCTTCTGAATATAAAAATTACTAAACAATCCTATTGTATTTGTGTCAACCTTAAAACTCACACAAATACAAAATAATGTACCTGACTATTTATCTTGTAAGATTTTTATAAAGTCTATATCAAAAACACTCTCTAGCAATTCTCGCACAACACCATGCCCACCTTTAGTATTTAAAACTATTTTCGATATTTTTTTTATCTCTTTATGGCTGTCCGATGGACATGCTGTATACCCACATGATTGCATTACAGAATAATCATTAAGATCATTACCTACATATATAATATTTTTCAAATCATAGCCATTTTTATCTGCCAATTTATTAAGAGAATCTAGTTTATTAGAAACCCCTTGCAATACTGGTACTTTTAGTTTTTTTGCTCTAGCACTTACAACAGGGTTTTTTTCTGTAGATAAAATATAAGATTGCTTACCTATTTTTCTTAAAACATCAAATGCTAACCCATCAGATCGACTACACACAACACTCTCTTCACCTGACTCACTTAAAAAAACCATATTGTTTGTCAGGACACCATCAAAATCAAAAATAAAAGCATGTACATTATCTAAAGATATAGAAGAACTTTCCACAAATCACCAGCCTCAATTAGAAAAAATTGAATATAGTATAGAAGAATTCATATTAAGATTTAAACTCATTCTCCACCAGACACTGTGATTACTTGTCCAGTAATAAAAGTATTATTTATTGAGCCCAAATGGTAAATTTCATTTGCAATCTCATCCGGATCGGCAAATCGTTTCATTGGTATCAAATCTGCTCTAGATTTATTTTTCTTTTTACCTAATGCCTTTACTGGTGCTGTATTTGTCACACCGATTCGAATTGCATTAATAAACACATTATCCTTGGCCCATTCCCTATATGAGTTTGGGAAAAATTCAGATGCATGCTTAGATAAAGAATAAGCATACGTAACAGGGCTGCCACCAAATTTCACGCCAATGCTACTACCAATAACAAATCTACCCCATGAATTATTACGCATGACCCTTGATAAAAACTGTGTTAGCATAACGGAAGATACTACATTAGTAGCAAAATGATCTATCAAATCTTTTGCTGTGAGATTATCATACTCTACGCACTTGCGCATTGCTGCCAAATGAATAAAAACATTAACCTTACTCAAACTGGATTTATGATTACTAATAAACTCTGATAGTTGATCTGAATGAGACAAATTAACAGAATAAATTTTAATATTTTCGCCATACTTTAGAATAAGCTCATCCAAATAGTTTGAATATTTATGATATAACCCAATCACTTCATGCCCAGAATCTAAGTATTTTTTACATACCTCGAACCCTATATCTGAGTTTGCACCAGTTACTAAAACCCCGTAGTTTATTTTATTTCTATTCATTTAAGGCTGGAGTCCTGTACGGGTTTGAAATCATATCATTAAGCCCACCCAATCTAGCAGAAAGTTTCTTGCTAGAAATACACATCCAATTTGGTTTTTCATCAGATAAATAAAGAGTTTGTACTAAAAATTCTAGTTTTTATTTTTACAAAAGTTGAAATTATCACTATCATGACGATTCTTGTGTATACCATGCCTTGGCATACCATCCATTTTGACTCAATAGCTCTGAATGTGTCCCAAACTCATCAACCGTGCCTTTATTTAATACAATGATATTGTCCGCATCTGAAATACTTGCCAACCTATGCGCTACAATAACAATTGTAGTATTTTTTTCTTTACGAATTTTATTAAGTACCTGCTTAAATTTTTCCTCTGATTCGGCATCTAAATTACTAGTTGGCTCGTCAAGAATAAGGATTGATGACTTTTTTATTAAAGCTCTAGCAAGGTCTAATCTTTGCCGTTGACCGCCTGAAAGTTTGACGGCATCTTCACCTATAATAGTATCAAATCTAGCAGGTAGTTTATTAATAAAATATTCCGCACCAGCTAATCGTGTAGCTTCTTGTATTTCTTCTTCGGTTGCATCCGCCTTTCCATAGAGTATATGGCTTTTAACTGTACCATTAAAAATCTGTGGAGATTGAGGAGCGTAAGATATAATATTCCTTAAAGTTTCTAATGTGTACTTTTGAATATCTATCCCATCAATCTTAACTACACCCTTTGAAGGGTGTCTCAAACAAGGCAATAAATCAATTAGTGTTGATTTTCCACCACCTGAAGGACCAACCAATGCTGTCATCTCCCCTGATTTAAATTTAATATTGATATTTTTTAGTGCATCAGTCTCACTAGCTGGATAACGAAAATATACATCACTCATAATCATAGATTTTTTCAATTGATATAATTGGATCACTCCAGAATCAAGTTCAATTGAATTTTGCATGACTTTTAATTTGTTCTCTACCATTTCTACAGAACCTAAAGAGGTTTGTACTTTTTGCCACTGAAATAAAACCCCCTTTGCAATTGGCAATAATCGAAATGCAATTGCTAAATACAATCCAATAATCTCTATTTGTAAATTCATCATCATATAAGAAATATAAAGAAATATTAGACTTAACCCAATTACAATTGGCTCTATTGCTACTTCAGTTCTTGATTGTAAAATAGAAGATAACACAGAATACTTGCGCTGTACTTGTGTTAATTCATGAAACTCTTTTTTTTCTGCTGCTCCAGTACCAGCCAAACGAACCAAACGAGGAGATTGTAATCGACCTACTAGAAACTCTGACATAAGTATGTTGGAGCCTGCTAGTTTTCTACCTGTATGTTTACTTTTTTTAATCCATATATGAGGGATTCTACTTGCAAGTAACAAAATAACAACAGATAAAAGTGTAGTCTCCCATGAAAGCAGTGCAAGTACAACAAGATATGCAAACAACATTATAATATATACAATCAAACCCGCTGGAGCCATAATTCCACCTACAGCTTNAGTAACCTCAGTTGTAATTACATTCACCAAATTTCCAACAGGTAAACTATCATGATACGAAGTATCTGCATTTAAATACTTATCAAACATACTATTTCGCTGTATTTGAGTAATACGCTGTCTAATGGCAGCACTGTAAACTAACCTTAAATACGTGAATATTTGTTTGTTTAGAAAAAAAATAAATGATAGTGCTAATAATACAATTAATGTTGGTTCCACACCAATATAATAAAAAAAATCAACAATATAACGCCATAAAGGAGAGTCTTCAACTAAGGCATTTATATCTCCTTCAAGACCAATATATTGAAATATTGGTATAAATATTCCCATACCAAAAATTTCAGTTACTGTAGACATTAAAGATAACAGTATTAATATAACAATAGCTTTATATGACAAACCAAGATTGTTTGCTCGATATATCCAGCTTGATTTAAAATTATTTTTCAAAATTTTCTTTAAATTATTAAATTGTAATTACAACAACATGCATTAAATTGTGTCAAAACACTTCTCTAAATATTATTTTAGTTGCCCGTTTACCTGCATTAGCATCATATGCAGAAAAATAATCTCTAATCATCTCCTTACGTGCAGTTTTTTTATTCTTCCATAACCTTTCAATTTCCTCAATTGGCTGCGAAAGAAATATTCTCAATTTATCATAAAAACCTTCTTCTTGATCATCAAAGACAAATAACCCTTGCGACAAACTTGTAAATGCATCTTCCGTTAATGGTCTGTTATTTTTTTGATTAATAAATACAACCGGTTTACCGGACATTACAGGCCATGCCAATGTACTTGTAGCACAAGTAGTTATTAAAATCCTGTATCTAGAAATTAAATAACGCATATCTATTTTTTCTGAAAAAAGTTCTATATTTTCGGTATTCTCTATATCATTCAATACTGGATCTGTATCAGCATACCTACGATTATCCTCTGGATATGTTTTATAACACACTTTATGCGGCAATTTACTTAAAACTTTATTGATGATGTTATGCTCACATATAGCACTTCTATAATCTGTATTTGATGATATAGAAAGCCCCATATGATATAAATTAGTCGATATATATACAATTGGTGATGTAGATTTGTCTATAGTGTGCATGTATTTCATTCTAATGAGGCGCATAGGCATCCCAACAATATAATGCTTAGCATTATTAAAATAAGTATTCATTTCAATATCGGCAATCTTAGAATTGTAAGAAAATACAACATCTGCTACAGTGTTGTCATAGGTAACATGTGTCATACTATGTTCTTTACTTATTTCCACTGTTACACCATGTTGACTTGTTATAAGTGGTATATCCTTTTTCCTGCAAACATAAGATAGAGTACGACCTCCAATACTACCAGGACAATTCACTAAAACAGCTTGTTTTGTCTTATGATTCTTGATTACAACCTTATCCCAATTAGCCACAAGAGATTCAAATTGATGAATTTGTTTATCCAAAAAAGATTTAAATAAAGACATAACAACTTTTACAGCAGATGGAGTCACCCATTGTTCTATTCTTTTACGCATGACTGGCAAAATTGCCTCTTGAATTGCTATATTGTTTACACTTAACGCTTT
>JGI26272J51733_1001339_pt1 | contig 9858 bp, 9 predicted proteins | sample SaaInlV_120m_DNA_FD_51733 | JGI IMG/M metagenome (IMG submission 51733) | reverse complement strand
TATTCAAAATAACAGTATCCATGACAATAAACGACGCCTACAGAGTTGGGTAGCTTACCAAATAAATCTATTTGTTTTTCTATCTTGGTTGGCAAGATACCAGTCATCTGCATACAATATGCTTATGTACTCTCCACTTGACTTTTTAACTCCAATTCCAAAAGCAGACTCTATCTGACTTCCAGGAAATAAATTCTTATCGAGCTTAATTATTTTTACTCGTTTATCATGCGAAAAGGTGTTGATTTTTTCTAGACTATCATCTGTAGATCCATTATCAACTACAATGACCTCGATTATTTCATACGTTTGATCTAAAGCACTCTGTATGCATTTTTCAATATACTTTTCGTAATTGTAGCATGGAATTATTATTGAGACTAAAGGCCCTGTATTCTTAGTTTTGTTCATGATTTTTAGATGGATGAACTTCCGAAATATGTATTATTTTGGACATCTCTTGTTTTATTATATCAACTGATTTCCTTTTAGGAATATACCCAAATTCTTCTGCAATATAATTCCTAGAAAAATAGTTTATTTTGTTTCCGGTAGCATTCACTAGTGATCCAGTCTGTCTAATATCATAATCAAGAGAAAAATTACTTTTCATCATTTGGAGTAAAGATATCTTATCAATAGGCTTTTTACTATAACAATCAATAGCAGTATTCCTGCTATCTGAATACAAAATCGATGAAACTATATTGTAAAATTCTTGCGGTCCAATATAGTCTCGAACAATATTCTCTGGTGAAGTAATAAATTTTTTACTTAATTGAATTGCACGCAAAATATCCATTATTAGAAAACGTGCATTAAGATCTTGCGTATGACTAAAATAATTAAACACACGAATATCAACAATTGATAAACGAGAAAGTGAACGATGACGGCATTCAGCACTCAACTTAGCCAAAGCATACCAGTCATTTGGTTGAAGGTTGTTGATTGCAACTACTGCCTTTGTATCTCTATCAACAGGCTCATCAAAGGTTGAATTATAAGCAGCACCGCTACTTAGGAATATATACTTACAATTTGGCTGCTGTCGTACATAATCCAATGCCATTTCATCATATTTTTGCGTCACATCAAAGATTGATGCCCCCATATTAACTGCCTTAGCTGGATCACCAACACCAACAAAATTAATAATTGNATCGAAATATTTATCTACGCCAAATGAACCAAAATCATGGGTAGAATATTTTTCATTCAGTTTGATAGTGGTTAGCCAATGAATCACTAAATCAGGACGTCTAGCAAAAAGAATTAGATCATGATTACTATTTTCAGAGAATGAAATAATCAGATCTTTTGCTATTTGACTAGTTGCCCCCAATATTGCAATTCTCATTTTTTCATCAATTGGTGAAATTATGTTCCGACGAACAGTAATATAATATAGTTAATAAAAAACTGATTAAAGGTTTTCTGATTTAGGATGTAGGTCTATAAGCATTTCACGCTTAAACACATCTCTAGACAGAAGTGGTGATAAATCTTCTAGAGGAGGTGAAACAATTGACCCATCCTGTTTAACGGCCAGCGATAGTTTAGGATGAAAATACTGTTCCGGATCCATAAAAACCTCACAAATTACAGGACTTTTTTCACTTTGCACCTGGGGTATCACACTTTCAAAATCATCCCAAGTTCTTATAGCGTAATATGGCATCTGAAACGCGGTAGAAATCTTTGAGAAATCTGGACATGACACACCACTGTCTCTATCAGTGGCGGTATAGAGTCCCTGGAATAAATTTTTCTGCGTATGTTTGATCATCAAATAGCCATCATTGTTAAAAATAAAAATTTTTATTGGTAGCTGATGGTGTGTAATAGTTTGTAGCTCTTGAAGGTTCATCATCATTCCACCATCACAATTCAGGCATATTACTTCTCCCTTATTACGGGCAAATGAAGCTCCTATTGCTGCAGGCAACCCATAACCCATTTCTCCTAATCCTGTTGAAGTCATTAATCGCTGTTTATTACGTATACGTATAACTTGATGGCCAGATAAAAGTGCTGTACCCATATCAGTTGTAATTACTTGATCTGATTTGAAATGCTCACTAAGTCGATCAATAAAACCATAAGAATTTATAAATCCATTTCTATCCACATGTTCAGGACCAATATATGGATATCGTTCTCTATAGCCATCGCAAACAGTTTTCCAATCTTGCAATTGTGGCACACTCAATTTAGAATCTTTAGATAACTCAAGTAATTTCTCAATAAAATAACCTGCATCAGACCTAATACTGAGATTAGCCATATCTTTCGTCTTTTCCAACTCAAGTTCATCAATATCAACTTGAATGACTTTTGCTTCACGTGCAAATTCAGAATGCTCATACCCAATCATGGGAATGGCAAATCTATTACCAATCGTAATTACCAAATCTGAATTTTGAACCACAAAATTTGCTGCACGATTACCATAAACACCAGCCCTGCCAAAGTTAAGTGGGTGGTCATCATCAAGCATATCTATACCAGCCCATGTGACCAGTGTTGGAAATTTAAATTTCTCTAAAAGAAAAGGTACTTTTTCCATAGCCCCGGATAATCTAATACCCTGCCCTAACCAAAAAACTGGTCGTTTAGATGCATTAATCATCTCCAGAACAACTCTTACATCTGAATCTGAAACAGTGATTGGTTCGTCACATTTTGGCAAAAAGTGATTAAGCTCATCGATAGATATACGTTCCCCTTGAACATCCATCGGATAATCAATCCAAACAGGTCCAGGCCGTCCATGACCAGCAATATAATANGCTTTCTCTAACTCATATACAGACTGTTTTGAATCCATTACTCGGGCAGAGTATTTTGTTATCTTGTCAACCATTAATGTACTGTCAAAACCTTGAATACCCCACATCCGCATGTCACGCATTGATTGGATAAATCGTGAGTTCTCCTGCCCTGAAATAATGATCCCAGGTAATGAATCAGCCCATGCACTCAGAACACCTGTAATAGCATTTGAACTACCCCCTCCTGCAGTTACTAATGCCGCTGTAATTTTACCTGTCACCCTATAATAAGCTTGCATTGCCATGGTAGCAGCTTGCTCATGATGAACACAAATAATCTGTGTGTAACCAAGTCTATTTATTGAATCAAATATATGGGAATTGGCTGAACCTATAATTCCAAAGACATGTCGAATATCCTGCTTCTTGAGAAATTCTGCGATTTCATCACTNACTTTTACTTTTTTAGACATGATTTATGCCATTCTTGTACCACTGTACTGATCTTTGAATAGCTGTATTGANATCAGTAAACTGTTTAAAGCCAAAATCTTTTTCAGCTTTTGTTACATCTGGTAACAATATTGATCGATTAATATCGGTAGTAGTGAGTGATGTATTTAACAATACACTCGGCATAGGCTGAAAATAACTAGCAACCTTTTCAGCAATCTCCCTAAGAGAAATGCCATCACTGTTACCAATATTATAAATTTGTCCGCTCTTCGTATGTAACATGATAANAAGAGTCCAAATGGCTAAATCAGCNCCATACATATAACTACGAATTGTCTCGCCATCACCATGNATACGAATAGGTCGCTTGTGTATAGCATCATTAATGAAATTATTAAGCGCCCATGGGGAATCTATACNCTGATACGCGCCGCAAAATGTAAACGGTCTAATAGTAGANATTGGTAAACGTAATTCATTTCTTGCCGCTGAGCATAGAGCNTCACTGTAGCGATTCGCTTCTGAAAAAGAANTGGANAACTTACTATTGAGAGATAATCCTGGAGAATCCTCTAAGAACTTTTCTCTGTTATTTAGATTCTGTGAATATACTGTGCTGGAGCTAACATTAATAATCTTACGCAGATTAGAAAGCCGTGATGCAGCTCTAAGAATTTCTCCTGTTCCCTCTGCTACCGTAGACATCGTTTCAAAAGGTCTAGATGAGTGGAAGCGATTATCTGGATTGGCTGCAGCATGAATAATATAGTTAACTTCACGAGGAATTTCGGTCATACTACGAATATCCGAGCGTATAAACTTAACATTTTTAGAATTTTGCTATATGTGGAAGATTATATTCAAAACGTTCGCGATCGCGTGCCATTATAAAAAGACGAATATCCATCTTATGAATCTCGTTCAAATAATGCACCATCTCACACAACCAACTCCCCATAAAACCAGACCCTCCAGTAATTAATAAGGTCTCTCCTGACAGGTCTTCTAGTTTTTCAGAAATTCCCGAGTAAACACGTTTGCAATCATCGGTAATCAATTTATTTTGTTCTTTCTTCATAAGACTAATCCTTTCCAGAACGAGAGAGTTCAGCAGCTATTTCAATAATAAAATCTTCTTGTCCCGCTACAACTTTTTGNCGGCCTAATTCAAAAAAAAGATCCCGTGGATCAATATCAAATTCCTTTGCTATACGGTTTACTGGAGCAAGATAGCCGGAAAAAACTCCAGCCAGTCCACTAACAATACTAGTAGATCTAGTTGCTGGCATCTCCTTTATAAGCTCTCTTTCGGCCAAATTGCTTGCATCAAGTATTTTATATAAGTCGATGCCTGTATCATNTCCCATGCGGTCAAGCACCGCCACAAGTACTTCCAACTGAGCATTCCCAGCACCTGCCCCAAAACCTCTTGAACACCCATCAATCATTGAAGCTCCTGCTTCAATGGCAGATATTGAATTCGCAATACCCATTCCAAGATTATTATGTGCATGAAAGCCAACTGAAACCTGTAAATTCTCTTTAAGAAAACTCACCTTTTCTTTTACATCGTTGGGCAAGTAGTTACCTGCAGAATCCATCAAGATAATACCTTCTGCTCCATAATCCTGCATCTTTCTTGCTTCATCAGCAAGTATTTCCTTTTCTACCATGTGGCTCATCATAAGTACACCAAAAACAACCTTTCCTTCCATTTTACAAAATCGGATATGGCGTTCAGTAATATCTGCCTCTGTACAGTGAGTTGCAATACGAAACACGTCCACACCATAATCAATAGCAGGTTTAAGATCTCTCTCGATGGTGGCAAAACCAGGTATTACATGAATACCGAGTCGTGATTTTTTAAGATGTTTACGAGCGATAGTGAGCATAGTCCTATCATTAACAGCAGCTTCACCTACCTGAAGAGATGAACCGCCAAGACCATTGCCATGGCCGACCTCAACAATAGGAACACCAGCGGAATCAGCAGCTTCACAATAGGTGGCAATCTGCTGCTCTGTAATTTGATGCGACACAGCATGATTCCCATCCCGAAGCGTAGCGTCACTGATAAGTATTCTCTTTTTATTGTTACCCATTTTTTTCCGCCTTTGCATACTCTTCTGCCATCGCAATCGCTGCACAATTAATAATATCAAGGTTACCAGCGTACTCTGGCAGATANTCACCTANTCCTCTTACTTTGAGCATTATAACAACCCGGCCATTTTCAAATAGCGGACCCAAAATTAACTGGTACCCAGGCACATAAGTCTGAACCTTTGCCACCAGTGAAGCAACCTCTAATTCCAACGCTTTAATATTGGGCTTATCTACTTTAGCCAATATAGTGGTTATCATATCAATATGAGGTACAGCAGGATTAAGAATCAGTATTGATTTGGTTTTTTTTGCATCTGAGAAGTGCTGTACACCGCCTTCTGTGGTCTTAATGTATTCATCCAAATTAATGCGTGTTGCTGGTCCGGCGCTCTTTGAAGCAATACTTGACACCACTTCAATATATTCAATATTCTTATGAACCTTTGCAAGTGCCGCTGCCATAGGTATTGATGCCTGGCCACCACATGAAACCATATTGATATTCATTTCATTCAAACATTCGTCAGAATTAACCGAAGGAACACACATCGGTCCGATTTTTGCTGGAGTAAGGTCAATACACTTGATTCTGAGTTTCTTGAATATTGGTGCATGCAACATATGATCCTTTGCCGATGTAGCGTCAAAAATAAGATCAATATCACTTGCATGATCAATAACATATTGGATACTTTGATCTGATAATGTTACCCCCAGCTCAAGAGCTTTGGCCATTCCTCGTGAACCACGACTTCTCCCAATGAACGCAACACATTCTAGATTTTCTGATCTTTGAATTTTTACCAGTAAGTCCGTTCCAATATTCCCAGAACCAAGGATCGCAACTCTATATTTTTTCACGTTAAAAATTTANCCCAAAATAAGNCTCTAACTGATTGACAACATAATCTAATTTTTCGTAATTTATTCCAGGATAGATACCAATCCAAAAAGTTTGATTCATAATAATATCTGTATTTTCTAAATTACCAATAATTCGACATTTTTGCCCCTTAAAATACGGCTGTTTAGTTAGATTTCCTGCAAACAGAAGACGTGTTCCAATATTGTATTGATCTAAGTATTTAAGTAACATTACTCGGCTTGTTCCTGCATTCTGTTTGATAGTAATCGGGTAACCAAACCACGATACTACACTATTTTCTGTTGCTTCCGGTAGGATCAAATAATCGGTCAAGCTCTGTAATTTCTCTGTCAAATAACTAAAATTATCCTTTCTTGATTGCACAAAGTCATCAACTCTTTCCAATTGTGCTAACCCACAAGCTGCTTGCATGTCGGTAATCTTGAGATTGTATCCAAGATGAGAGTAAGTATATTTATGATCATATCCGTCGGGCAAATCACCAAGTTGCCATGAAAAACGCTTACCACAAGTATTATCACAACCAGGTTGGCAATAACAATCTCTTCCCCAATCACGAAACGATTCAATAATTTTTTTTAATTGGCCGTTATTAGTAAATACTGCACCACCCTCTCCCATAGTAATATGGTGCGCAGGATAAAAACTCAACGTCCCAACATCACCAAAAGAGCCTACTCTCTGTCCATTGTATTCTGAACCCAATGCATCACAGCAATCTTCTATTAACCAGAGATTGTATTTTTCTGTAAATGCTTTCACTGCCTTTAGGTTATAGGGATTACCTAGTGCATGGGCAATCATGACTGCTTTTGTTTTTTTTGAATATGCTTCTTCGAGAAGATCTGTGTTGATGTTATATGTAGGAATATCTACATCTACAAAAACGGGGACGCAGTTATTTTGCAGAATTGGATTTACTGTTGTTGGAAACCCTGCAGCNACGGTGATGACTTCATCACCTGGTTGAATGGCCTTATCGCCAAGTTTGGGCGATGTNAGTGCTGTAAATGCAAGCAAATTAGCAGAAGATCCTGAGTTAGTGGTAAGNACATGTTTTACACTTAAATACTCTCCAAGTTTTTTTTCAAATTTCTCATTAAAGCGCCCAGTAGTCAACCANCCNTCAAGCACAGCATCTGTCATCATTTCTAACTCATTTCCACCAATCACTTTNCCAGAAGGTGGTATTGTTGATTCTCCTTNTTTAAAAAGTGAAGTATCTGAATCCATTGATCCATACTGGTTCACCAATTTCAATATCTCTTTTCTCAATTTCTCNTTATTCATGACTATATCGTTGTGTTCATGTATTCATTAATTTGAGTTAAACATAATTCTCGACATTTATTTTTCTTGCACTCTAATTGATGCCATTCAACAATTTTCAATAATGTTTGACTTAAATCCCATCTTGGGTACCAATTAAGCTTCATATGTGCCTTAGAGCAGTCTAATTTAAGATAGTTTGCCTCATGTGGTAGATGTCCACTTTCGTCATCAATCCAATCAGCATTATCACCCCACAATTTCGTCATTTTTTCCACAATCCACTGCACAGAACGTGCATCTTCCTCTATTGGGCCAAAATTCCAAGCTTGTGCATATTTACCACCATTTTTCTCAAGTTGTTCTGCTAACTTCAAATAGCCAGATAAGGGTTCTAACACATGCTGCCATGGTCGGGTTGACTTTGGATTACGAATAACAACTTTTTCATTATTTTTAAAGGCTCGAATAATATCAGGAATAAGTCGGTCATCTGCCCAATCACCGCCACCAATAACATTACCAGCTCGAACTGATGCAATAGCTGTTTTATGTTTACTATATTTGTCTTGTGAAAAATAACTGTCTCTATATGAAGAGATTAATAACTCTGCAGCCCCCTTACTACTACTATAGGGATCGTGACCTCCAAGAGCATCAGTTTCACGATATCCCCATACCCACTCTTTATTCTGATAGCATTTATCTGTAGTAATCATCACTGCAGAACGTACAGAATCAATACTACGTATACCTTCTAAAATATGTAGAGTACCCATAACATTAGTCTCATATGTCTCAACAGGTTCACGATATGAGTATCTAACTAATGGCTGTGCTGCAAGATGAAAGACAATCTCTGGTTTATGTTGTTGGAACAATTTCTTAATAGCCTCACCATCACGAATATCTTGTCTCAAGCTTATCATTCCTTTTGCTACGTTAGCTTGCTCATAAAGGCTTGGAGTCGTTGGTGAATCAAGTGAGATACCAATTACCTCTGCACCAAGATTTTGCAACCAAAGCGATAACCAAGCCCCCTTAAAACCAGTATGCCCAGTAATTAGAACTTTTTTATTCTTCCAAAAAACTTCGTTTATTCCCATATTTTCCAAGGACTCTCACCAGTTTGCCATAGTTCTTCAAGGTGATTTTTATCACGTAAAGTATCCATTGGTTGCCAGAATCCATCATGTTCAAATGCTGACATTTCTCCTTGTTGAGCTAAAACCTCCATAGGCTCTCGTTCCCATATCGTAGAATCACCTTCAATTAAATCAATCACTTTTGGTGAAAGAACAAAAAACCCCCCATTAATTCGTGCGCCATCACCCTTTGGTTTTTCCTTAAAAGTGTTAACCTTGCCTTTTGATATGCTCAACGCGCCAAAACGACCCGGTGGATAAACTGCAGTAAGTGTAGCTAGAGTGCGTTGTTGTTTGTGAAATTTGATAAGTTCACCAATATTAACATTACCGACACCATCACCATAAGTAAGACAAAAAGCTTCTTCATCTTTTATATACTGTTCTACACGCTTAATTCTTCCACCAGTCATAGTTATATTGCCAGTATCAACCAAAGTAACTGTCCATGGTTCAGCGTGTTTGTGATGCACTTCCATTTTATTTTCTTTCATACAAAAAGTAACATCAGACATATGTAAAAAATAATTAGAAAAATACTCTTTTATTACATACCCTTTATAACCACAGCAAATAACAAAATCTGTTATGCCGTGAGCAGAATACATCTTCATAATATGCCAAAGGATTGGCTTATGACCAATTCTAATCATTGGCTTTGGAATATTATCAGTTTCCTCACTAATACGAGTGCCAAATCCGCCAGCTAAAATAACAGCTTTCATGTAATAACCTCTTTCAAAAAAAATATTCGCATTACTCTTCTAATAATCACTTTGCTCTTTGGGCAAATATCACTTAATTATATGCCACCCTTGATAACTAGCCTTTGTCCTTTTTAATCCATTAATTCAATTACTTTGGTTTAATTAATGAATAACTATTATTAAATCGACACTCACACTCTTACAAAAATAAGTAGGAATACTCTTCTAGTATCCTGTTAAATTTTTTCATACGTCTCTTGGTTTGGTTCCAAAAAAAACTCTATACCGTTGATAAGATAGTAGGACTAAACATCTAGCGATACAAACAACTCAATCAATCCACTTTGTTTATACAAATCTGAACAGATATTTCCAACCTAGATATGCTAGCATAATACTGTCTATTCAGGATATCATCGAAGATTAAGTTTTGTGCAAATTTACTTTGATACCAAACCACTTAAAACATTATCATATAAACCCTGCCCACTCTTACAAATAATTTTATTTAT
>JGI26272J51733_1001326_pt1 | contig 9922 bp, 8 predicted proteins | sample SaaInlV_120m_DNA_FD_51733 | JGI IMG/M metagenome (IMG submission 51733) | reverse complement strand
AGGTCTATGTTTAAAGAATCATACCTAACAATATTAGACACATGATTTGTTATATTAAACTTATAACTGGTAGGCTTGTTATTAGAGTCATATTGAAGCATGCCTCCAAATCTGAACTTATTAGAATTGATAGCTGTGGGCGAGAAGTCTATTGAAAAATCTTTATTATAGTCTTCAATTGGATCACCATTATCATAAGAATAAATATAGAGTCTCTCTGGTAAAAACTTATGGCTTGAGTTGTTTGTTGTTTATATTATCATCTAAATGAAGCACAATATTTGCTTCATTTATTAAAACATTCTTAGACATAAAAGAGCTTAATTCATCTGATATAGAATTATCACCAGAGAATAATTTTAATTTTGAGATGAACTTTGATCCGTTAAGGTATATTTTTTCAGAGGGAATATTTTCAGCAGAGGAATTTACCTCAGTCAATATCTTTTGATCAAAATTTACTTGATCATAAAGGTTTATGGTAACCCCTCCTAAGGGAATTATGCTAGAGGTTTTCTTCCTGTCGATAGAGTCATCTGAAATATCATCTGTTCCATTGGTGTTATAAGAATTATAATTGTATTCCAAAACAATTCTTGCATTAAATATATCTAGCATCATGTAGAGATCATCTGAAAAATTTTCAGCCCTCACAATAATCCCCTTAAAGAAATTATTAAAGTTAGCCTGATTTACTATTTTCTCAGAGCCTTCTAGATTCATTACAGATCTTTGAAAAAATTCCGTGTCTAAAGGGATTCTAATTCGAGGGGTTTCAAAATAATTTACCTGTGTTAATTCGTCAGGATCTGTAGTTGGATCATCCTCATTGTACAAAACAGGCACTTCATTAAAGTCTAGACTTACCCTATCATCATGCAATGTCTTACCGTAATACCCTTTTTTATAAAAATCATCATCAGAAAAGTATTCTTTTAAAGATTCAAAATTATTAGCTGGATCTAAAGAGCTTAAATAATATGTTAGCTCATAAACCTTTAAGTCAAATTCAGCATTTCGATTTCCAAAAACTGAATCTATTTCATAAACTCTTTGCTCTACATTATAAGATGAGTTGTCTGTATCGTCTGGATCTAATATACCATCATTGTCAGAGTCATTACTAAGAGGGTTTATTCCAGCCTGAAATTCAATAATATCAGATAGGCCGTCATTATCAGAGTCGCTTTCAACATTATTTGGGTCAGCATCATAAGCGTCTATAACTCCATCACCATCTGAATCATTAGTGTTGTTATAAAAAGGCAAATCAAGGTATACAGCCGTTAATTCTTCCTGTTCATTTATTACCCTTATGTCCGTTAGACTTCCTTCGGTTTCCTCGTTTTGATTCCACTCCCCAAAAGTTTCAAGTAATGCAACATTAAGCTGAGATATAAAACCTGAGTTTGTCTGGCCAAAAAAGTCATCATTGAAAACTCCTAGATGTACATTTGAGAGATTATTTGTCTGAACCCTTTCAAGAGACTCTTGATAAGAAAAAATTGGGAAGGTTTCAGATTTTAAATCCTGAAATTGTTGATCTAATAATTCAATCCCTACTGAATAATAGTCCTTATTACATGAAGTAAATAGAGATAAAGAAAATATTATTAAAAGAATTACTGAAAATCTCTTATTATGCATTAATCAATATTTTTTAATAAAAAATCCATTAATTTTTCTTCATTTGATGAATCTTTATAATCTAGAAAGTTTTTAGAATGTTTTTTTATTGAGCTAGCTGTTGATCCTTCAATATTTTCCGAAGATAAGATTACCGAATCAGAAAACTTTATCATTAAATCTGTTAGAGATTCAAAGTTANGGTCAGAGATTGAATTAAGATCTCCTTCAATCCCATCAAACTCAATCTTTTCACTTAATTCTTTTGACAAACTACCCTCAAAAGATTTTGAATAAAGAGAAGAGACTATTTTGCTCTTGTCAAATATAGGATCATCTGAATATAGCTTTTTCAAATACAGAGGAAATAATGATGCAAACCAACCATGAAGATGAATTATATCAGGCATCCAATTAAGTTTTTTTACAGTTTCTATAACCCCTTTTGTAAAAAAGATCATTCTTTCATCATTGTCTTTTTGAAGTTTTCCGTCTTTATCAAGAAGTAAGTCCTTTCTGTTAAAATACTCTTCATTGTCAATAAAATAAACCTGCATTCTTTCTTTAGGTATAGACGCAACCTTAATTATCAGAGGCATATATAAATCATTGATTATCATATTCATCCCTGATAACCTTATAACTTCATGCAATTGATGTCTCCTTTCATTTATCATGCCGTATTTTGGCATAAAAATTCTAGTCATACCACCGTTGTCATTAATTTTTCTTGATACTGAGAATGAGTTTACAGCCTTTTCAGTTTGAGGAAGATAAGGAACAACCTCCGAAGAAATGACTAATATTTTTTTGTCTTTCAATAATTTCAAAATCTAGATATTGGCTANAGTCTGGCAAAATTACGAAAATTATGAGTAAGAATATAAAAANATTATCTTTAAGATAATTTATTTCTCAGAATTGAGAGNTTACTTCTCCCATAAAGAACTTATAAAGTCTATAAAGAACAAACAGTCTGTTGGATTGGTCCCAACTATGGGGTCTCTACATGAAGGCCACCTATCCCTTGTTAAAAGAGCTGATAGTGAAAACAAAGAAGTCATAGTTTCAATTTATGTTAATCCCACACAGTTTAATGACAAAGAAGATTTAAAAAAATACCCGCGAAATATAGAGCAGGACTTAGAAAAACTTCAGGGGTTTGACAATGTTATAGTTTATACCCCTAACGATACTGACTTATATAAAGAAAATGAAAAGTCAAAACAATATGATTTTGGAAATTTTATCAATCTTATGGAAGGAAAATATAGGCCTGGTCATTTTGATGGTGTTGCTACTATAGTTGAAAAACTTTTTAAAATATTTACTCCAAGCAATGCATATTTTGGAGAAAAAGATTTTCAACAACTGCTTTTAATTAAAACACTAACAGAGCAACTTAATATTAGCACAAAAGTTATTGGATGTGAAACAATTAGAGAAAGTGATGGGTTGGCTATGAGCTCAAGAAATAGTTTGCTGAGTAAAAANGAAAGAGAAAGTGCAAGTGAAATCATTAAACTTCTTTTGAAGGCAAAGGAAATGTATTCAAAATTTGATTTATATAAAATTAGAAGTGCAATTGAAAAGAAAGCTGAATCTATTGATGATTTTATGCTAGAATACTTTGAAATAATAAATCTTTCAGAATTTTCAAATATTTCTAAAACAAATAATGAATCAAGGGCTTTTATCGCTTGTAAAGTTGGAAAGATTAGATTAATAGACAACATAAAGGTTTGAAAAGTTGAAAAAACAATTAAAAATATTAATCCCAGTTTTACTAGGTGTGTTTTTTATATATCTAACCTTCCAGGTAACTTCAGAACAAGAAAGAATTTTAATCTGGACTTATATTAAATCAGCAAAAATTGAATATGTTCTAGCTGCAATGAGTCTGGGTGCTTCTGCAGATATAATTCGGGGTCTTAGATGGCAGTTTTTGTCAAAAGCAATAGGTCATAAGTCTAGCAGTATTATTAGTATTGCTAGTGTCTTTATGTGCTATACCTCTAATATGGCTATTCCTAGGTCAGGCGAGGTTGTGAGGGCAACCATATTAAGCGAGTATAATAAAATACCTATTAGCAAAACATTCGGGACAATAGCAGCAGAAAGAATTGTTGACATTTCCATATCTATTATGATTCTTATTTTAGTCTGGCTATTGCAATACAAAGTTATATTAGAGTCTTTATTTGAAGATGACTTGTTATATTTTATCGATAATAACATCTGGACTATTATCTATATCTTAATTTTTTTATTTGCAGTAATGGTAATTTTGGTCTATAAAATTGAAAAGATAAAAACCTTTTTCAAAGGTATTCTTGAGGGATTTTTATCATTGACTAAACTCAAGAAAAAACTATTTCCTTTTATACTTTTTTCTGCTTTAATCTGGACGTGTTATATATTAGCTTTCTTTGTGATTAAATTTTCAGTTTCTGAATTAGATATAATAGATAATAGTTTAATTTTTCCAGCCTTTGTCGTCGGAGTTTTTAGCATCTCTTTATCTAATCATGGACTAGGAGTTTATCCTTTAGCTATTTCTTTATTTTTATTAACTTTTGGAATAAATACTGAAATTGGATTGACATATGGATGGTTGGCCTGGTCGTGTCAAGCGATTATAACTCTAATTTTTGGAGGTCTTTCTTTTTTTGTACTACCTTTGTTAAACACAAGTGATTGAAATGGAAAAAATTATTAAACAATTTTTGTCAGAAGTAAATCAAAAAAACCAAAATGAGCCTGAATTCATGCAGGCAGTAACTGAGGTTGCAGAAACTGTTATTCCCTACATTGTTTCTCAAGATATTTACTACGGACAAAATATTTTATTAAGAATGGTTGAGCCTGAAAGAGTAGTTTCTTTTAGAGTTGCATGGATTGATGATAATGAGGAAATTCAAGTTAACAGAGGATATAGAATTGAGATGAACTCAGCAATTGGACCCTACAAAGGAGGTTTACGATTTCATCCTTCTGTAAATTTGAGCATTTTGAAATTCTTAGCCTTTGAACAGGTTTTTAAAAACGCCCTTACTACTCTTCCTATGGGTGGCGGAAAAGGAGGATCAGACTTTGATCCTAAAGGTAAATCTGACACTGAGGTTATGCGATTTTGTCAAAGTTTTATGACTGAATTATTCAGGCATATTGGACCGAATAAAGAATTGGACCGAATAAAGATATTCCTGCAGGAGACATAGGTGTAGGAGGAAGAGAGATTGGTTATCTATTTGGCCAGTACAAAAGATTAAAAAATGAATTTTCAGGAGTTTTAACGGGTAAAGGTGTCTCATGGGGAGGTTCCTTGATTAGACCTGAAGCGACAGGATATGGTGTGGTTTATTTTATTGATGAAATGTTAAAAGCGGCAAATCAAGGTCTAAAAGGAAAATCTGTTGTTATCTCTGGATCTGGAAATGTTGCACAATATGCAACTGAAAAATGTATAGATATGGGTGCAAAAGTGTTGACCCTTTCCGATTCATCAGGTTACATTTATGATAAAGACGGAATCGATCAAGAAAAGCTACAACATATAATGGATATTAAGAATGTTAAAAGAGACAGAATCTCTGCTTATCTAAATAAGTATCCGAATGCTGAATTTCATGCAAACAAAAATCCATGGACTGTAAAATGTGATATTGCTATTCCGTGTGCAACTCAGAACGAATTAAAGATTAATGACGCCAAAACACTTATAAAGAACGGCTGTAAAACTATTGGAGAGGGTGCAAATATGCCCTGTGCTGCTGACGCGGTTAATTTATTTATAGAAAATAAAATTTTATATGCGCCCGGCAAAGCATCTAATGCGGGGGGGGTTGCTGTGTCTGGTTTAGAGATGGCTCAGAATTCTTTAAAATATACTTGGAGTCGAGAAGTTGTTGATGGAAAATTAAAAGAAATTATGTCAGACATACACACTTCATGTATTAAGTACGGAGCTTCTAAAGATCATGTCAACTATGTGAAAGGTGCAAATATTGCAGGCTTTGTAAAAGTTGCTGATGCAATGCTAGCTCAGGGTGTAGTCTAAATTAAATGCCTAATTCAAGAGCTTTTGTAATAAGGTCTATTAAAAATGGTGAAACCAGTCTAATAACCTCCTGCTATCTTGAAGATATTGGATTTAAAACTTTTATAGTTAAGGGTGTCTATGGTTCAAAGAAGTCTAAATTTAGTAAAGCTCATTTTTTTCCTCTCAATATTATAAATCTAAACTACTCATATACTGAGGGAAGAAACCTAGGATTCATAAAAGAAGTAAAATCAGAAAGGCTTTATAATAGTTTACATAGTGATATTCAAAAAACCTCTATTATCATTTTCTTGTCTGAGATTTTAAATAGTGTTTTTAAAGAGGAAACTTTGGTGAATAAAGATTTGTTTGATTTTATACTTAATACTCTTTCTTGGTATGATCATGAAGAGAGTTGTAATAATTTTCATATCAAATTTTTACTAGAACTTTCAAAATTTATTGGATTTTATCCTAATATAAATAATGTAAAGGATTCATTTTTTGATCTTGAATTAGGGTCAACAACCGCAATAAAACCTATTGGTATTAATATAAGCGGTAGTGACTTAAAGCTATTTAAAGAGTTTTTAGGCACGAANTTTGAGGATTTAAAATCAATGAGCTTAAACAACGAATCTAGAGTCCGTATTCTTAATTACATAATTGACTATTATTCTCTACATTTACAAATGTTCAAGACACCTAAATCAATCAATGTTTTTAATGAGATCTTTAAGTAAATTATTCTTGTATAACAGACTAATTATTCTACTATTTTTTGTCTTCAATATCTCATTTGGTCAACAAATTACGGTGAAGGATGATATTACAAACGAAAAATTATCAGATGTTGTTGTTTACAATGAAGATAAATCAGAGTCAATAATAACTGACATAAATGGTCTTGTAGATTTGAGTCTGTTTTCACAGGATGAAAAAATTTATTTTCAGTTGCTCGGTTATTCAACTTTAGAGTTGTTAAAGAATAAAATATTAAATAGATCTATAGTCTATCTTCAGACAGAAAGTCAAAATCTAGACGAAGTCATCTTATCTGTTGCTAGATCTGAATCTAATGTTAATCAAATTGCTGAAAAAGTATCAGTAATTAAGTCCGAAGACTTATTCTTATCCTCTCCANCNTCTGGGGCAGAATTACTTGAACTAAGTCCTGGAGTTAGAGTTCAAAAAAGTCAAGGTGGTGGAGGAAGTCCCATTATAAGAGGTTTTGAAGCAAATAGAGTTTTAATTGTTGTAGATGGTGTTAGAATGAATAATGCAATATACAGGTCTGGGCATCTTCAAAACTCTATTACTATTGATCCTAGTAATATTGAAAGAGCTGAGGTTATATTTGGATCTTCTTCTGTTGGATATGGGTCTGATGCAATGGGGGGTGTTATTCATTACTATACTAAAAGTCCCATTCTTAAGGGTTCTGAAAAAATTAAATCTAGTTTTACCACTAATTTCAGTTCTGCAAATCAAGGAATTTCAAATAATTTCACAACAAATTATAGTAGTGAAAAATGGGGAGGGATTACGTCTTTAAGTATTTCTAAATTTGGAGATATAAAAATGGGAAAAAAAAGAGATCATGGGTTCATCAATTGGGGTCTAACTCCTTTGTATTCTGAAAATTCTAGGTACTCATATTATTCTCAACCATCAATTAATTCAGATGAAAACGTTCAAAAAAACACAGGCTATAGCCAAGTAGATCTCTTTCAAAAGTTTTTAGTAAAACTTGGCGACACAAACCTACTAAACATAAACATTCAATTTTCTGAGTCAAGTGATATTGATAGGTTTGATCAATTGAGTATTACAAAAGGGGGTTCTCTAAAATTTAGTGAGTGGTATTACGGGCCTCAAAAAAGATTTTTAATTTCACCTAGTTTAAAAATATTTCCTAACAGAAAGTTTATGAAAAAAGGTGCAATCACTTTTGGGTTTCAAAAAATAAATGAGAGTAGGATTAAAAGAAATTTTAACACTCTCAACAGGTCACATCAGATTGAAGATCTTAAAGTATTTAGTCTAAATGGTGATTTTGATACTTCTTTTAATAATGGGCACTCAATATCCTACGGTGTTGAGTCTACATATAATTACAACTATTCAAAGGCATATGATCAAACCCTTGAAATACAGAGTAATCAAATAACTGGTCTTAGTAAAAAGTTTGCAATTCCAACCAGATATCCCAGTAATGGCAGTTCCTATACAAGTTTTGCTTCCTATGTGAATTGGTCTTGGAATATGAGTGAGTTTTTTACTTTTAACATTGGCACTAGACTTACTTTTACTGGGCTAAAAGCAAATTGGAATGATGTAATCTCGGTAAACCCACAATTATCTAAAGTAGACCTTAACTCTAAAGCGTTAACAACTACTGTTTCAATAAAATTGAGGCCTAGTAAGAGAATTCAAATAAACACAGTTTTATCTAGTGGATTTAGAAATCCTAATATTGATGATATTGGAAAAATAAGAGAAAACAATGGATTATTAGTTGTCCCTAATACATTTTTAAAACCAGAATATGCATATAATTTAGACTTAGGAATCGATTTTAGATCTCTTAATAATAAAAATTATATTTCTCTAAGAGGTTTTAGTACGATTATCTCAAGGCACATTGGAAGAGCTGAGTATGTAGTTTTTTCAGACATCACAACACCAGATCTATCAACAATAATGTATAATNGGGAAGAAGTTACTACCNTTGCAAACAAAAATCTTGGAAATAGATTTATCCACGGTTTCTCTATTGATGGTTTCTCAAAAATCATAAACAATTTGAAATTTGATTATGGTGTAACTTATACTAAAGGAGACAACAATGAAACCTATGGGCCCCTTCCTTCTATTTCACCATTATTTGGATCAATTGCACTCTCTTATTCTAAAAAAGATATTAATATCAAGGCAATCTATAAGTTTAGTGAAGCTAAGAATCCTGGTGAATATAGCTTTGGTGGAGAAGACGGGTTAGATGAAACGCCTTTCATAATAAATAGAGAGTCTGATTTGTTAAATTATCTTGGAACTCCAAAATGGTCTGATCTTTCAATATATGGAAGTAAAAACATCTCATCTAATGTTACTTTGAGATTAGGTTTAACTAATGTTTTTGACACGCACTACAGAACTTTTGCCTCGGGAATTTCTGCACCAGGAAGATCCTTTCAGTTGGGTCTAAATCTAAAATTATAACTCATTATATTAACTTTTATTTGATCTAAAATCATTAATTTCGCCTTTAATTAAAGCATAATGAGATTTAGAGAATCTAATACCTTTACAATTACTTCAATTTCATCAGAGATTCAAGATTTTTGGTCTAAAAATGATATTTTTTCTAAATCATTTAACAAGAAAGATAGTCCAAGTTTTGTTTTTTTTGAAGGCCCACCTTCTGCCAATGGAAAGCCCGGAATACATCATGTAATGGCAAGAACTATTAAAGATGCTTTTTGTAGATATAAAACATTAAAAGGATATAATGTTAAAAGAAAAGCCGGGTGGGACACACATGGTCTTCCAGTTGAGTTAGGGGTTGAGAAAGAACTGGGTATATCTAAAGATGATATAGGAAGTAAAATTAGTGTATCAGAATATAATGCTGCTTGTAAAAAAGCTGTTATGAAACATACGGCAGAGTGGGAGTCGCTTACAAAACAAATGGGTTACTGGATTGATCTATCTGACCCCTACGTAACATATACCCCCAAATACATGGAGACTGTTTGGTGGCTAATCAAAAATATATCTGAGAAAAAACTTCTTTACAAAGGATATACGGTTCAGCCATATTCTCCTGCTGCTGGAACAGGACTTAGCTCACATGAGTTAAATCAACCTGGTGCATATAAAGAAATAAGTGATACCTCTATGATTGCTCAGTTTAAATGTTTAGATAAGGACATCCCTGTTAAATTAAAAAATTTCTATCCATTTTATTTTTTAGCCTGGACCACTACCCCGTGGACTTTGCCTTCGAATACAGCTTTAACTGTAGGATCAAAAATTGATTACTCCTTTATCAAAACATTTAATCAGTATACTAAAAAGAAAACAACCGTTTTATTATCAAAAGTTTTAATTGAAAAAATTTTTAGTAAAAACTTTTATAAAGTTGATAATGAGAATGAACTTGATACATTTAAACAAACTGATTCTAAAATTCCATACTTTATTTTGGAGTCTTGTAAAGGTGTAGATCTTGAAAATCTCAAATATGAGAGG
>JGI26272J51733_1001315_pt1 | contig 10004 bp, 9 predicted proteins | sample SaaInlV_120m_DNA_FD_51733 | JGI IMG/M metagenome (IMG submission 51733) | reverse complement strand
CTATCAATGCGTCTTGAAGAAGTGGGTGCATTATTGTCTGATCCGGATGTGGCTGCGGATCAAAATAAATTTCGAGAGTTGTCCATTGAGCACGCTCAACTAACGCCTATCAATGAACAATTTGANAAATATCTTTCCACTCAAAAGGACATTGAATCANCTGAAGAAATGCTGCTTGAGGATGATGAAGAAATCAAAACCATGGCCAAAGAGGAGATTACCGAAGGCAAGGAAAAACTAGAATACCTTGATTTGGAGCTTAAAAAAGCCTTACTACCTAAAGACCCGAATGATTCTCGTAATATTATTATTGAAATTAGAGCTGGTACGGGTGGAGATGAAGCCAGTATTTTCTCTGGTGACTTATTCAGGATGTATTCTCGCTACGTTGAAAAACAAAAATGGCAAATGGAAGCCATGAGTTCTAATATTGGCGATCATGGTGGCTTTAAAGAGGTTATTGCACGCATCAGTGGTACTAATGTGTATTCAAAGCTTAAATTTGAATCGGGCGCTCACAGAGTACAACGCGTTCCTGAAACTGAAAGTCAAGGTCGTGTGCACACTTCAGCTTGTACAGTAGCCATCATGCCTGAAGTGGAAAATATTGAGGAAGTCGACATCAACATGAGTGATGTGCGCATTGATACATTTAGAGCAAGCGGTGCAGGTGGTCAGCACGTCAACAAAACCGATTCTGCTGTGCGCGTGACCCACATTCCAACCGGCACAGTAGTTGAGTGTCAAGATGGGCGATCACAACATAAAAACAAAGCGCAAGCCTTGAGTGTTTTAGCTTCTAGAATTCTTGATGCACAACAACAAGAACAACAAAAAGAACAGGCATCGACCCGCAAAGAACTCATTGGCAGTGGTGATCGATCACAAAGAATCCGTACTTATAATTATCCTCAAGGGCGCATTACCGATCATCGTATCAATTTAACACTTTATAAGCTGGCTGAAGTGATGGAGGGTGATTTAGAAGCAATTATTGAGCCTTTGATTGTTGAACAACAGACCAACCAGCTAACAGAGCTTAACGATTCTTTAGCTTAATCTTTTAGTCACTACTAACTGACTTAAAACAAATAAGATACCCAAAGCAATTACAATAGCCGGACCCGTCGCCAAATCGTAATACATCGAACCACTAAGCCCAGCTACAACTGCCATGATTGAAACTACAATGGATTGAAACACCATTTGTCCAGGTGTATTAGCAAGTACTCTGGCAATGGCGGGTGGGATGATTAAAAGAGAAGTAATGAGCAATACACCCACAATTTGTACTGAAACGGATACAGCTAAAGCGATCATAAGCATAAATAATAACTGGTAAGTCATGTGTTGAACACCTTCTGCTTTGGCTAATTCTTCATTCAAAGTGAGTAATAATAATCGCTGCCAGAAAAAACCTAATAGCGATGCAATAATAATAAGCACCGAGTACACCCAAACAATATCAGTGTTAGTAATGGATAGAATATCACCAAATAAAAATCCAAAATAATCGGTATTAGCGCCACCCACCAAGCCTAACACCACAATACCAAGCGAGAGCGCAATGTGGGAAAAAATACCTAATATGGCATCGTTGGAAAGAAATTTACGTTCTTGTAAAACTACAATCAGCAGTGCAAATACCGCTCCCACTAATACCAATCCAAAATGAATGCCTAGCCCGCTAGCAAGTCCTAATGAAACACCGAGTAATGCACTGTGTGAAATGGATTCTGAGAAATAACTCATACGCTTCCAAATAACAAAACAGCCGAGCGAGCCAGCAATAATGGAAATACCAATAGCTGCCAGAAGCGCTCTAAAAATAAAATCTTCCATTTAAACTAAGGCAAAATTTATTGGCAATCTTTACACAGGCCGTATAAATACAGACAATGATCCGTTAATTGATAACCGTATTTTTTAGCAATGGCTTGTTGATGTTGTTCAATTACATCATCAGAAAACTCATCAATTTTTCCGCATTTAACACAGACCAAATGGTCGTGATGATCAACGTTAGATAACTCAAACACACTTTGCCCGTTATCAAAATTAAGTTTATTAACCATGCCTGATTCTTCAAATTGGGTAAGTACACGATAGATGGTTGCTACACCCACCTCTTCACCTTGCATAACGAGTGTGCGATAAATATCCTCAGCACTCATGTGATGATTTTCACTTTTTTCTAAAATTTCCAAAATTTTTAATCTTGGTAGCGTTACCTTGAGCCCTGCACTTTTTAAATCTTGAGCGTCCATGTTTAATCCCCTTAATGTAAAATCAGCTAAAACTTTTTAATCATTTTAAATCAAAAATCGACAAATGAACAAATTAACTTTGATTGTATTCTCATTACCATTCTTATCTGCGTGTTCTGATTACATGCCAAAGCTGCCTGACATGTCGGAATTAACACCTAACCTATCACTGCCAACGTTTTACAAAGCGGATGTTTACCAAGGATCGGTGCTAGAAAGATTTACAATTAATCAACTAAAATTAGGTATGTCACAAGCACAGGTGCAAGACTTAATTGGCTCACCCAGTGTGATCGACCCTTTTCATAACAATCAGTGGGACTACATTAACCACTCCACCTCTTTTGAAGAAGATACTGTGATTCGCTACCGCTTAATATTGACTTTTAAAAATAACCTTTTAAGCAACATTGACACCACTGGCATTACATCGCTTCCTGAATTAACCGACAAAGAAAAAAAGCTGGAAGATCAGCGCATTGCTGAAGAGATAGCTGCTGCTGAAGCGGCAGTAAAAGCAAAAATAGAGGCTGTAAAAATCGCCAAAGAAAGGGCTGAGGCGGCAGCTGAGGCAAAAGTCAAACGCATTGCTGAAGAAAAAGAAGCTGCTAAAGCAAAAGCCTTGGAGCAAAAACGCCTTACTAAGGAAAAATCTCAAGTTGAAGCTAAGGCTAATAAAGAAGCTGAAATAAAAAAATCAATTAAGAAAAAAGAACAGGTTGAAGCATTAGACAAAAAACACCTCATTGAAGAAAAAGAAGAATCTGAGACTAAGAAAAAAACAGACAAGCCTTGGTATCAATTTTGGTGATTGACTAAATTCAATGCAAAAAGCCAATTGTCTCTTGTGATATTAGTTGATTACTAATAACTAATGCGATGCTTTTTGCACTGGCTTCGGTCAACTCTTCTAACAAGGTCTTTTCTTTTTCGTAAATAACCCTTGCGTCCACGCCAATAATCTCACTAGCGACGTAATCAGCATCGGCAATGCCATCAATCAAGCCTAATTTTTCAGCATCTTTACCTAACCAAATAAGGCCACTAAATAAATCCGGATGATCGGATAGCTTATCTCCCCTAGTGGCTTTAATGGCATTAATAAAATTCTGATGCGACTTATCTAAGATGTTTTTCTTAATGTGTACGATGGCCGTTTTATCTTCATCACTAAAAGCATCCAACAAACCTTTGTGTTTACCAGCTGTATAAAGTCGTCTTTCAATGCCTAATTTTTTAATCGCCTCTACAGCACCAAAACTTGATATCACTACGCCAATACTGCCTACGATTGAAGACTCATCTGCATAAATCGCATCGGCACTCGCAGCAATGTAATAACAACCCGAAGCACACACATCATCAATCACCACGTAGAGTTTTTTATTGTGTTGTTTTTTAAGGCGCAAGATCCCTTGATAGATTTGACTGGATTGCACCGGTGATCCACCCGGAGAATTAAGCCTTAAGATAACGGCTTTTGAGTTTTTTGCTTTAAAGGCATCATTTAGCAATTCCAGTGCATCATCAGCATTAATCTCGCCTGAAGTTTGAATGGTACCACTCAACACCACTTCTGCTGCAAAGGGTGATTCTTTCTTAAGCACCTCTTCTAACAGGTCACTTTGTTCAATGCTCAAATAGGAAATAAACCCAAAGTACCCAACAAACAACAAGGTTAAAACCATACGCCAACGAGTACGGGTTTTATTTTGCCTTACAAATTCTTGAGCAATGTCGGCTAATTGCTGATCTGCTGATCTTGGTATTTTATTATTATTCATCTAAGCCTTTATATAATCTAAAATGACGATATGTTAAAAGTTACCAACTTGAGTTGCCAAAGAGGCTACAATCAGCTTTTTAGCAATTTAAATTTCAATGTTAATACTGGGGATATTTTACGCATAACTGGTGCTAACGGCAGTGGAAAAACTTCATTACTTAAAATTTTAGCAGGTCTCAATGCGCCTGAGGAAGGTGAGACAACCTTTAATAATCACTCGGTTAAATCAGATGAATACCAAAACGAAGTTTTTTATTTAGGTCACTTATCTGCAATAAGCGCAGAACTTACCTGTATTGAAAACCTTGAATTCTTAACCGGACTTAATAAATCCATTGATCAGCACTTGCTCATTGAGTCGCTAGACCAAGTTGGTCTAAAAGGCTATGAGGATGAATATTGCGCCAAGCTCTCTGCCGGCCAAAAACGCCGTGTTATCCTAGCTGGATTGTTTGTATCGAATGCCAAAATTTGGTTATTGGATGAACCATTCACAGCGCTCGATCCTCATGGAGTGAAGATTGTAGAAGATCGTATTAGTAAGCACTGTGCACAAGGTGGGTTTTGTCTGTTTACCACGCATCAAGATTCTGCCCTACCTAACCAAAAAGTGTTGGCATTATGAACATCTACCTTCAAACATTCAAACGTGATTTACGCGTGGCAATTCGCAANCCATCGAGCGTACTTAATCCGTTGCTGTTTTTTGTAATTTCGGTCTCGTTATTTCCATTGGCAATTAGCCCAGAAGCCTCAACACTTTCACAAATTGCTGCCGGTATTATTTGGGTGGCGAGCATGCTGGCTGTATTGTTATCATTAAATGCTTTGTTTCATCACGATTTTGAAAACGGCGTACTTGAACAAATGGTGATTTCTCATCACTCACTGCCTTTGCTTATTTTGTGCAAAATTGCCGCACATTGGATCTTAACCGGGATCCCTATTATTTTATTATCACCCTTGCTGGGGTTGTTCTTATTTCTGGATGGAGAAAGTGTTAAAGTATTGATGTTGACTTTACTACTGGCCACGCCAAGCTTGAGTCTCATTGGTGCTATTGGTGCCTCACTCATTGTGGGTATTAAAAACTCAGGCATGTTATTGTCGCTACTAATATTACCACTGTACATTCCTATTTTGATTTTCGCCTCAAGTGCGGTTTCTCAGGCACAATTTGATTTAGAAATTTCTGGTCAATTGTATTTCTTAGCCACTATCTTAATGGTAAGTTTAATGGGTGCTCCGTTTGTTAGTGCCTTTGCTTTAAAAATAAGTCTTAGAATAAGTCTTTACTTTTTTAAATTTACACCTATAATTCTCTCAAGCGCTGATTTGCCCCGATTGCTAGCGTTGTTATCTAGGATAACAAAAAAAAGCTAAAGCAGGAGTTCTCTTAAAAAAGAAACCCGCTTAACAAAGGGTTTTTTAATTTTTAGGAGAATACAAAAATGATATTTACTTCCGAATCTGTTTCTGCTGGTCACCCCGATAAAGTCTGCGACCAAATTTCTGATGCTGTTTTAGACGCAGCACTGTCCCAAGATAAAAATTCACGCGTAGCGGTTGAAACGCTGGTTAAAGATAATCATGTCGTACTTGCTGGTGAGATCACCACAGGTGCTGATATTGATTATGACAAAATTGTACGCGACACCATCATTGGTATTGGTTACGACAAAGAAGAATACGGCTTTAACGGCAACACTTGCGACATCACTAATCTGCTTGGCAGGCAATCTCAAGACATCGCTATGGGTGTTGATGAGTCGTCTGACCGCGAGCAAGGTGCAGGTGATCAAGGCTTAATGTTTGGTTACGCTTGCAACGCCACCGATGTACTTATGCCAGCGCCAATTTTATACGCTCATCGCTTAGTTGCTAAACAAGCAGAGCTGATGAAAAATGGCACTCTACCATGGTTGCGCCCTGATGCAAAATCACAAGTTTCTTGTCATTACGATGGGCACAAAATTGTAAGCATTGATGCGGTGGTCTTATCGACTCAACATGACGAGGACATTTCTCAAGCAGACTTAAAAGAAGCCATTATGGAAGAAGTAATTAAACCAGTTTTGCCAAGTGAGTGGCTAACCAACGATACAAAGTATCACATTAACCCAACCGGCCATTTTGTAATTGGCGGGCCTGTGGGTGATGCTGGTCTTACGGGTCGTAAAATCATTGTAGACACTTACGGTGGCATGGCGCGACATGGTGGTGGTGCATTCTCAGGCAAAGACCCTTCAAAAGTGGATCGTTCTGCAGCTTACGCTACTCGTTACGTGGCTAAAAATATCGTTGCTGCTGGCTTAGCGGATAAATGTGAAATTCAAGTTTCTTATGCGATTGGTGTGGCTGAGCCAACTTCAATCAGTGTAGAGACATTTGGTACGGGCGAGATGAGCAATGAAACTATTGAAGAATTAGTGCGCGAACATTTTGATTTACGCCCTAAAGGTTTAATTGCCATGCTCGATCTTAAGCGTCCAATTTATCAACAAACAGCTAGTTACGGTCATTTTGGTCGCACGGAAGATGAGATTACTTGGGAAAAAACCGATCGCGTCCACTTACTAAAATAAAAGATTAAAGGTATAATTACCGACTCGCCGAGGAGCGTTGCATTGGGAATCCCCATCAGGCTCGGCAATCAAAAACGACGCTCATTTATTTTCAATATTTATAAGGAAAACAAATGAGCAATAACACTCTGGATAATAACGACTACAAAGTAGCCGACATGAGCTTGGCCGATTATGGTCGTAAAGAAGTTGAAATGGCTGAAGCAGAAATGCCAGCGCTAATGACACTGCGTCATAAATATCGCAATGAACAGCCGCTTAAAGATGCTCGCATCTTGGGCTGTATTCACATGACCATTCAAACAGCGGTACTCATGGAAACTTTAGTTGATTTAGGCGCTGAGGTTCGTTGGTCAAGTTGTAACATTTTCTCAACTCAAGATCATGCAGCAGCAGCAATGGTTGCAGCTGACATTCCTACTTTTGCTTGGAAAGGTGAAACCGAAGAAGAGTTTTTATGGTGTATTGAACAAACTATTTTAGACAATGGTAAGCCTTGGAATGCCAACATGGTGCTTGATGATGGTGGTGATTTAACNCAAATGTTGCATGAAAAATANCCTGAAATGNTAANAGACATTCACGGCATTAGTGAAGAGACCACAACTGGCGTTCACCGTCTACTTGAAATGATGGAAGAAGGTACTTTAAAAGTACCTGCCATTAATGTCAATGATTCAGTGACTAAATCAAAAAATGACAACAAATACGGTTGTCGTCACTCACTTAACGACGCTATCAAGCGTGGCACTGATATGTTAATGTCGGGTAAAAAAGCACTGGTTATTGGCTATGGTGATGTGGGTAAAGGTTCTGCACAATCTCTTCGTCAAGAAGGCATGATTGTTAAAATTTCTGAAATTGATCCAATCTGCGCCATGCAAGCTTGCATGGACGGCTTTGAAATCGTATCACCTTATAAGCAAGGTAATAACACTGGAAAAACTGACGACATCAATAAGCGCTTATTAGCGACAACAGATCTTATCGTTACAACCACGGGTAATTTCAATGTGTGTGATAATGCAATGCTACAAATGCTTAAAGCAGGTTCAGTAGTTTGTAATATCGGCCACTTTGATAACGAAATCGACACGCAATACATGCGTGACAACTGGCGTTGGGACGAGGTAAAGCCTCAGGTTCACCGTGTTTTCCGTAGCGACGATAAAAATGATTATTTAATCCTATTGTCTGAAGGTCGCCTAGTTAATCTAGGTAACGCAACCGGTCACCCTTCTCGTATTATGGATGGCTCATTTGCCAACCAAGTGCTTGCGCAAATGCACTTGTTTGATGCAAAATTTGCCTCACGTGGTGGTGACATCTACGTTGAAGTTCTTCCTAAGAAACTTGATGAAGAAGTGGCTGCTGGTATGGTTGGTGGTTTTGGTGGTGTATTAACAACACTAACTGATGTTCAAGCTAAATACATCAATGTTAAAAAAGAAGGGCCATTTAAGCCAGAAGCTTACAAATACTAAGTTCTGTTTTAGTTAGCACTTCAAAAATGCAGGTTAATCCTGCATTTTTTATGCCATTTTAATAATTTGAAAAAAATACCTTAAAATATTGATTTTACTAATAAAAACAACATTTTAAAGGTCAAATTTAATGATGAATTAGTAGTTTTTAACCTTATTTTGAAAATTTCTTAAATTTTAAAATAAAATCGTTTTTTTTTTTTGGTTTATAATAAACCAGTTATTCAAATAACGTCATGTATTTGATAACGCGATTAAAAGGTGATATATCTCCATGTATCAATCTCAATGCCTTTTAATCTTAGGGGTCTGATTAATTCTTCTCGGCTTTAATCCGGCCCCACCTTTTAACCCTTAAAGTCATTTTAAATAAGTCGTACACACCTTATTGATGCGGTAAAATTTTTATTATTTTTATCTTTGATTTTCAATGTCAATTTCCAACTTAGATGCGACTAAGTCGTTTCAAAACTTAATTCTAAAATTACAATCATTTTGGGCGTCAAAAGGCTGTGCTTTACTACAACCGTTTGACATGGAGATGGGTGCAGGCACTTTTCACCCAGCCACATTTTTAAGAGCCATTGGCCCTGAACCATGGAAAGCGGCCTACGTCCAGCCATCACGTCGCCCTACTGATGGCCGTTACGGCGAAAACCCTAATCGATTACAGCACTATTATCAATTTCAAGTTGTGTTAAAGCCATCACCAAAAGACATTCAAGATTTGTATTTAGAGTCGTTAAGCGAAATTGGCATTGATTTAACCATGCACGATGTACGCTTTGTTGAAGATAATTGGGAATCACCAACACTCGGAGCCTGGGGCTTAGGCTGGGAAGTGTGGCTCAACGGCATGGAAGTTTCGCAATTTACTTATTTTCAACAAATCGGCGGTTTGCCTTGCAAGCCCGTTGCCGGTGAACTGACTTATGGCTTAGAACGTTTGGCCATGTACCTACAAGGTGTTGACAGTGTGTTTGATTTGGTGTGGGTCGATGGCGTGAGTTATTTTGATGTGTTTCATCAAAATGAAGTTGAGCAATCTAAATATAATTTTGAAATTGCGGACACTGAGGTTTTATTTAGACAATTTGACGAAGCCGAAACCATGAATTCAAAACTCATTGACGAGTCTCTGCCTTATCCTGCTTACGAGCAAGTCATGAAAGCCTCTCATTTGTTTAACTTGCTCGATGCGCGCCATGCCATTAGTGTAACCGATCGTGCGCGATTCATTCGCCGTGTACGGGCCATGAGTCAAAAAGTAGCGCAGTCTTACTTTAATTCACGAGAAGCGCTAGGCTTCCCAATGATGGAGAAATAACATGAACCTCTTTTCACAAATATATTTAAGAGTTCTTAATTGGGCCGAGAGTCGATACGCTATTTATTATTTATCGGTAGTGAGTTTTTTAGAATCCAGCATTCTCCCTTATCCGCCACCTGACGTGTTGCTAGCACCTATGGCGCTCAAACGACCGGACAAAGCCTACAAATTTGCCTTTATTTGTACCGTTGCCTCGGTCTTAGGAGGGTTGGCTGGCTACTTACTCGGTGAGGTCTTGTTACAATTTTTACTTGGATATGATTTGATTAAACCCGAAGCAGTAGAACACATCAAACAATGGTTTGATGAATATGGTTTTTGGGTGGTAGGTGTTGCAGCGTTCAGCCCTATTCCTTATAAATTAGCCACCATTACTGCTGGCACAATGTCAATGACTATACTGCCGTTTATTATCATTTCACTGATTGCTCGTGGTGCACGATACTACCTAGTTGCCGCCTTAGTAAGAGCCTATGGTAAGCAATGCGATGAATGGTTACAAAAATACATTGACCGTCTAGGCTATATTCTCATTGTGGTTATTGCGTTTGG
>JGI26272J51733_1001295_pt1 | contig 10069 bp, 7 predicted proteins | sample SaaInlV_120m_DNA_FD_51733 | JGI IMG/M metagenome (IMG submission 51733) | reverse complement strand
AGTCAGAGCGTCCAAGTGTTTCATTACTCCGCCGATACACTGTAATCCAATTGGTCCAGGCTTTCGCTCATCAATCGAGGGATCAGGCATAAAGGTGTTTTCACCTCCGGAACGGTAGGTAAACGCCCCTTCCATTCCCGGAAGCGAAGCGAAATGTAAATCGTTTACATTCTCTTCACCACCACGCCAAAGCGACATGTTATGGTGACATCCTGAAGCTGAAACTCCCATGAAAGGTTTTGACATGAAACAGGCAATTAAATTATCCTCACGAGCAACTTGCGCACAGATTTGGCGATAAGTTGTGAGTCGATCTGCGTTGCGTAGAACATCGTCAAACATGGTGTTTAATTCCAATTGTCCGGGAGCGTCTTCGTGGTCGCCCTGAATAATATCCAGACCCATTGCCTGTGAGTATTCTATGACTTTCATAAAAGTCGGACGCAGTTCTTCAAACTGATCAATGTGATAACAGTTTGGTTTGGTAACCCCACCATTTGGTCGTCCATCTTCACCACGTTTGAGCCACATCATTTCCGGTTCAGTTCCGACACGCATATCCAAACCGTGTTTATCCTGAAATTCGTTATGTTGGATACGCAGGTTACCACGACAGTCAGAAGTCAAATGTCCACCCGGATTAACCCGTTCTTCACGGTTGCGGAAGAGCGTACAAAAGACTCGTGCTACACGCTTGTCCCATGGCAACTGGCAGAATGTTTCTGGATCAGCGATTCCGACCAATTCTGATGACTCAGGACCATAACCTATGTAATCACCATGACGGTCAACAAACAAGTTCGCAGTTGAACCGTAAACCAATTGAAATCCTCTTTCGGCGATACGTTCCCAGTGATCTGCAGGAATTCCTTTACCAACAATTCTTCCGGTTACTGAAACGAACTGATAATAGACATAAGTAATACCAAGCTCGTTTATTTTTTCTCGAACTTGCTTTACCAGTTCGGCTCGTCCATCGGCATTAACGTGAGCTTCTAAGTCTGTCATAATCTCTCCTCAAATTATCATTTATATCCGAACTTGTAAAATATAAGCTCAGAAAATTAAGGTGGCAAAACAATTTTATTTTCAGCCATCCTGATTAAACTTCTTTTAACTTTTGCAAAAAACTACAAATTTAAAAGTGAGCAAATGTACTGCAAACTTTTCAAGAAGTCAAGAGCGTGGTTTAAGTTTCTCCGGATCATAGAAAGGAAACTTCACGACTTTGGCCGGAATCCGTTTCTGATGTCCGTCCAATTTTCCAATTTCCACTTCTGTACCAATTTCCGCATGTGCAACATCCATTCGACAAAGTGCTATATTTTTCTTCAGTAAAGGCGAACGCATTCCACTGGTAATGATACCAACTTGTGCACGTCCTCCGGAAGTATGGACGCAATCTCCGTGTCCACCAGTTTCACTTCCTGACAACTCAAGTCCAACAAGTTGTCGTTGTGGACTAGCCTTGCGACGAATCAGAGCTTCTTTACCGACAAAATCATCTTCCTTAGTTTTAAGTGGAACTGTAAAGCCCACGCCTGCTTCAAACGGATCCGTCTGGTCGCAGAACTCATATCCGGCAAAAACCAATCCTGCTTCAATACGTACTAGGTCAAGTGCATCCAGACCAAGTGGTTTCATCCCGTGTGGCTGTCCTTCTTCCCAAACTGCATCCCAAACTGCGGGAGCGTCTTTGGGATGGCACCAGACTTCATAACCCAATTCACCTGTATAACCTGTGCGTGAAATCATCACAGGAATTCCATTGAGGTCACCAATGCGGCCGATCGTAAAACGGAACCAGCCAATTTCTTCAACCGCCGGTTGATGCTCAGGAGTCCAGATAATTTTTTTGAGGATATCTCGGCTTTTTGGACCTTGAACGGCGATGTTGTGCAGTTGATCGGTGGAGGATTTGACCCAGACTTTGTAACCTTTTTCCTTAGCCTGCTGGCGCATCCACTCTCCACCGTAATCGCTTCCGCCAATCCAGCGGAAGTTGTCCTGGCAGAGACGCAGTAAAGTGCCGTCGTCCATCATGCCGCCGTGCGGATAACAAATGGAGGAATAAACTACTTGTCCCACTGCGAGTTTTCGTACATTTCGAGTGAGTACCCACTGCAGCAAAAGTTCTGCGTCCGGTCCGAGAATCTCAAATTTACGCAGAGGTGATAAATCCATCACCACCGCTTTTTCTCGGCAGGCATAATATTCTTCTTGCGCTCCGCCGTTTCTGAAACAGGTCGGGAGCCAGTAACCATTATATTCCACGAAATTCCTGGTCAGTTTGGAAGTCCGGGCATGAAAGGCTGTTTCTTGTGTCATTTTAGCATCGGATTCGGGAGTCATTCTAGTGGCTATGGCTTTAGAGAAAATGTTTTTGGCCGGATAAACCCGGACGTGAATATCGGTAGGGTTCCAGGCATTAGCACAAGTTGTATCATCTGGACATGCGGAAGACACACACACAATGTCTGTCAAAGCTTTCAATAAAATGAAGTCTCCAGGACGTGAAAACGACTCATCCGAATAAATTACATGATGATCGTCTACTCCTGTGTTAAAGAAAAAATTGATAGCAGACCAACCTTTCCGTGCTTGAATGCCGTATGGGTCCAGATTAGTATTGAAATTTTCGGAGCAGCTGATGTGACCGAAATAACCCATCTCGTCATAATATTTAGGGGCGCAAGCCAGTCCAAACGTATCATGCTGTCCTACTGTATCCTGAATCACCTCGACCATTGGCTCCATATCCTGATCAAAAAATTTTGAATGTAAGCCAGGCTTCGGATAGGAAGCCATCATCAAGGTACGGGTGTTGGTTGTTTCAATACAACACTCAATTCCTTTGTCCAATTGACTGGTCTTGAATGCCTGAAAATCCGTGCACTGCCGTCCGGCGACATCCAAAATTTGAAAATACTCACCAGCTTTGATTTCATAAGTATTGGCGGTACTGCTGTGAATGCGGATTTCCAAGCGTGGATCAGCGAGTGGTTCCGGTAAATCCGGAGTCGGTGCGGATTCAGGATTGGCCCGTTGAATAAAGGCGACTAAGTCTGTGGGAGAAGTTTGCTGCTCTACCGTCATGTCTTCGCCAATTGCGGCAATGACACAGGTGAGCTCACGGCTGGCTTTGAATGTTACTTCTTCTTCAGGTAGAGATTCTTGCGAAAAGAGCGGAACGGCTTTCATTTTAGCAAGGTTCAGTCCGCGTCTTTTAAGTGCAGCTTGAACTTTCTGGGCACCCGCAGATTTTCGGCTGAGGATGTTTTTCAGTCCGGAAGCTTCTTTAGAGGCTTTAGTTCCGAGTGATTCCGCGTCTTCACGCCCGCCTTCTCCGAAGACCACCAGTTCACCGCATTGGCGTCCTTCCGGATCACGAATGCTCAAGGTGTCGTCAGGAGTTAAAGTGACGACTATTGTGCCCAGGGCCGGAACTTGATAGCGCTCCATACCAAAAGGCAGGTAACTGCGCAATCCTGGCTCCAGCAGGCGGGAAGTTGATGAGCTTGTTAATTCCATGCTTAATTTAATTGTAGTCTAAATTAACGACAATAAAAATTAGTATGTTTAAGTGTCAACGACAATACAACAATAGTTTGCCGCCAGCAACACCCTTTTAGATAGTTAATTAAATTCAAATGAGTAGGTCGAAACCACTCCAAGAGGTAGTTGGCTGAAAATTTATTTGCCTGTTCACCAATGGTGGGTAACTATTAAATAACTAAATCCATAACAATCATTTTTCTAAATGCGGACAGTATCGTGTAGCGGAAATTTTATGTCAAGTAAATAATTTCAATATTAATAAAAATCTTGTCAGTCTGTTATCCTCTGTGTAAACTTTCTTTGTAGATTTCCATTCACATATTACTTGAACGTTTCCTAAAAACTCCGAAACTCATAATTTGTCATTTCGACCTTAGGGGAAAATATTAATGATATTAGTGCTTAACATTTAATAGATTTCTCGTTTCACCAGAAACGATACGTTTTTAGAATATTTTGAGAGACAATCATCAATAATCAGAGAGGTTAAAATGAGTATCAGTCTTGCGGAAGCAGCACGGGAAAAGGGTATACGCTATTTTTTAATTAGTTTTACTGACTTGTTTGGAGTAGTCAGGTCAAAACTCGTTCCAGCCGGGGCGATTGCAGGCATGCAGAAAAACGGTGCAGGTTTCGCCGGTTTTGCAGCACATCTTGATATGACTCCTGCTGATTCAGACATGTTTGGTCTTCCTGATGCGGACAGGCTGATACAGTTGCCATGGAAACCGGAGGTAGGCTGGTTGCCGAGTGATATTTATCTTGGTGGGAAAATTGTCGCTCACGGTCCACGCACTGTTCTCAAACAGGTTTTGGCNGATGCGGGNGAAAAAGGTTTTCAAGTTAAAACTGGAGTTGAGTGTGAATACTTTATCTTGAATCCCGAAGGAACAGCGGTTGCGGATTCAGCAGATATTCAGCCCAAACCCTGTTACGACCAACAGGCTCTTATGCGACGTTATGATTTGATTTCGGAAATATGTGATCATATGGAGGCTCTTGAATGGGGACCGTACCAGAACGATCACGAGGACGCGAATGGACAGTTCGAAATGAACTGGGATTATACAGAAGCCTTGACCACCGCGGATCGACACAGTTTCTTCAAATATATGACGAGGACGATTGCAGAAAAGCACGGTTTCCGTGCCACCTTTATGCCTAAGCCTATCTCATCGCTGACAGGCAACGGTTGTCATGCTCATGTTTCGGTCTGGAGCAAAGACGGTAAAACAAACTTAATGGAAGACTCACAGGGAGAACTTGGTCTTGCTAAACTTGCTTACCACTTCATTGGTGGATTGCTAAAACATGCAGAAAGTCTGGCCGCGATTACGAATCCTGTGGTGAATAGTTATAAACGCATCAATGCACCTCGTACTACTTCCGGAGCAACATGGTCACCCAACACAGTCACCTATTCAGGAAATAACCGTACACACATGATTCGCATTCCGGACTCAGATCGGATTGAAGTCCGACTTGCGGATGGTGCTGCGAATCCATATCTGTTGCAGGCAGTGCTGATTGGGGCAGGTTTGTGGGGTATAGAAAACAAAACAGATCCTGGCAAGAGGTTTGATATTGACATGTATGCAGAGGGACACACGGTTAAGAATGCTCCCAAACTTCCTTTGAATCTGCTGGATGCATTGAGAGCTTTCGAGAATAATAAAACAATGCGCCTTATTCTTGGAGCAGAATTTGCGGACTCCTACGTCAAACTCAAGATGGAAGAGTGGAACAGNTATATGCAGCACTTTTCGGAATGGGAACGCCAAAATGCTTTGGATGTTTAGAATTTAATAAAATTATTTATATCATAATTGTAAAATAGCTCTAATCCAGAAATAGAATATGTGTGGAATTGTCGGTTTGTATTTGAAAAACGTTGAACTGCAAGCTCAGCTTGGCAGTATGTTTAAGCCAATGCTGATTGAAATGAGCAGTCGCGGGCCGGATTCCGCTGGGGTTGCTATTTACAGAAATCCNGTTGAAGCAGGACAGACGAAANTTTCATTGGCTCATGACGANTCTGGATTTTTGTGGGAAACACTTGAAACCAATTTAGCTGCCTCATTGAACTGTGAGCTTGCTACATCAAAAGTNGCAAACCATTGTATTCTTGTTACTGATGCTGCTGAAACTGAAGTAATTTCATGGTTGCAAACTAACTATCCTGAAGTACGAATTGTTGGTTCAGGTAAATCGATTGAGATTTTTAAGGAAGTTGGACCTCCGGAAAAGGTATATGAACAATTCGAACTGGAGCATGCATCAGGTACACACATGATCGGACATACGCGTATGGCAACAGAAAGTGCTGTCACAACAGCGGGTTCACATCCATTTGCTACTGGTGCTGATCTATGTCTGGTACACAACGGTTCGCTTTCTAATCATAATATTCTCCGTAATAATCTGGAACGTGAAGGGATAAAATTTCAGACTGAAAATGATACTGAAGTTGCAGGTGCATACATGACCTGGAAGATCCGCTCAGGTGCAACACTTCGTCAAGCATTGGAGGATGGCATCAAAGAAATTGATGGATTCTATACCTTTTGCATAGGCACTCAGGATGGATTTGCAGTTGTTCGTGACCCAATCGCCTGTAAACATGCTGTGATGGCTGAGACTGATGACTGGGTAGCAATGGCAACTGAATTTCGTGCAATCGCACATTTGCCAGGCTCGGAACAGGCAAGAATCTGGGAACCTGAACCTTCAACCATTTATGTTTGGGGAGAACAATAATATGGACATGCTGGATCTAAAAGAACTTGGAGTACGTGGAGTAAACTCTGTACTGCATGACTTGTCAAAAAGTAGAGCTAAATCTTACCAGATCAACAATCCGATGGGGCAGCACTCAATTGCCTGTGGCCTTGATGCGACTATGCAGGTAAAAATTGAGGGACATGTTGGCTTTTATTGTGGCGGTATGAATCAGCACGCAGAAATAAAAGTCAATGGTCATGCTGGAGTAGGGCTTGCAGAAAACATGATGTCCGGCAGGATTCATGTTAGCGGNAATGCATCAGAGTCTGCAGGGGCTACTGCTCATGGTGGATTATTGGTGATTGAGGGAGATGCCTCATCACGTTGTGGTATTTCAATGAAAGGCGTTGACATTGTGGTTGGAGGATCGGTTGGACACATGTCTGCTTTCATGGCACAAAGTGGTTGCCTTGTGATTTGCGGAGATGCCGGAGATGCTTTGGGAGATTCAATCTATGAAGCGATTATATTTGTGCGGGGCAAAGTAGCAAGTTTGGGAGCTGACTGTATTGAAAAAGAAATGAGACCGGAACACCAGACAAAACTTAAAGAACTTCTTGAGGCTTCATCTTTACAGGCAGACTCAACAGAATTCCGACGTTATGGATCTGCTCGTACTCTTTATAATTTTGATGTTGATAACGCTGACGCATATTAAATTTATTGCCATGAAACAAAATATACCTAGAACTCAGCCTCGTAAATCAGCCACTTTTGATGATTACACTTTGTCCGAAATCCGCAGGGCTGCGGTTAGCGGAATCTATGATATTAGAGGGGGAGGTTCGAAGCGAGTTCTACCGGGACTTGATGACCTCCTTTTTCTTGGAGCTTCTATGTCACGTTATCCACTAGAAGGTTATCGGGAAGCCTGCGGTACAGATGTCGTGTTGGGCACACGCTTTGCCAAGAATCCAATTCGACTTAAAATTCCTATTACTATTGCCGGCATGAGTTTTGGCTCTTTGTCAGCACAGGCAAAAGAGGCCTTGGGAAGAGGTGCGACTATAGCCGGAACTTCGACAACAACCGGAGATGGAGGTATGACACCTGAAGAACGTGGTCAGTCAGAGACTCTTATCTATCAATATTTGCCATCACGTTATGGCATGAATCCGGATGATCTTCGTAAAGCTGATGCAATTGAAGTAGTTGTGGGTCAGGGGGCGAAACCAGGGGGTGGTGGAATGTTGCTCGGACAGAAAATTTCAGATCGAGTTGCGGAAATGCGAAATCTACCCAAAGGTATAGATCAACGCTCAGCTTGTCGTCATCCCGACTGGACAGGGCCTGATGATCTTGAAATTAAAATAAACGAATTACGGGAAATCACCGATTGGGAGAAACCAATTTATATAAAAATCGGCGGCGCTAGACCATATTATGATACTGCACTTTCTGTAAAAGCAGGTGCCGATGTGATTGTAATTGACGGAATGCAGGGCGGAACGGCAGCAACGCAGGAAGTATTCATTGAGCATGTTGGACAGCCGACACTGGCCTGTATTCGACCGGCGGTCAAGGCCTTACAGGATATGGGGATGCACCGTAAAGTGCAGTTGATTGTTTCCGGCGGCATCCGCAATGGTGCTGATGTAGCCAAGGCATTAGCTTTAGGCGCGGATGCGGTTTCTATCGGAACCGCCGCAATGGTTGCTCTGGGAGATAATGATCCGGCTTTGGAAGAAGAATATCAGAAACTTGGTACTACTGCNGGTGCATATGATGANTGGCATGAAGGTCANGATCCGGCAGGGATTTCAACTCAGGATCCGGAATTGTCCAAACGACTTGATCCTGTTTTGGCAGGTCGTAGATTGGCGAATTACCTCAAAGTTATCACACTCGAAGCACAAACCATTGCCCGTGCTTGCGGTAAAAGTCATGTCCTCAATCTTGAGCCTGAAGATCTGGTTGCATTAACAGTAGAGTCTGCTGCAATGGCGCAAGTACCACTTTCCGGAACTGACTGGATTCCAGGAAAAAAATAAGCTAATTTAAATCACAAAACAACTGCCATTTAATTAGGTTTAAACAGCAGCTGTTTTTGATGTTTTAATAATACCGGTTTGAAAGATTATTTTCCAGACCGGTGAGTCCGCCAAACGTGGTCGATTGCCTCGATTAACGATTCTCCCTGTAATTTTCCGGACTCTTCTTCATAAGTGGCATTTTCAGCTTTGATCTGCCAAATATGCCAGACAAGCCAGCCGGCAACACAAATCACCAGAAAAATCCACTCTGAACCAACAAAAGGGTACATAGGGCCGATATCTGTTGGATTTGCACTCCAAGTTGTTATTGTACTCATACTATCTCCTCTTTAATATTGATTAGTTTCAGCTTTTTGCTGCATTGCGTTCAGCTTCTATAATTACACCAAACTGCTCCTCGACAATGCTGTTCTCGACATAATCGAGACCTGCTAACTCAATATTCTTGGGAACACGGAGCAAGTCAAGCTTCTTCAGAATCCAGCAAAGAATCCAGGCAGGCATAAAACCAAGTACGAAAAACATGATAAACGCACCAATTATTTGCCCGAGAGGATTGATGGCAGCATAACCTTCTGTTGCAGAAGAAGGGTAGCCCCAGAGGACGAAACCTGCCACAACTACACCATAGACACCGGCATAACCATGAACAGCAACCGCACCTACTGCATCGTCTATTTGGAATTTGCGTTCCACCCAGAAATGCATCTTGTAGATAATCCACACTCCAACACCTGCAATTACCATTGCTTGTAATGGGTGGTAAAGGTCATTTCCGGCAGAAGCAGCGATAATTCCCGCCAATCCGCCTGAGAATGTCCAATATGCATCTCCTTTGGAAACAAAATGGCCCATCAACATTCCGCCTGCAAGTGACATCAGAAAGTTGAAGGTGATTGCTCCCAGCGTTGTGGGTGTGAGATAAATTGTGGTTGCAGAGAAGAAAGTAGGATTGTCGCCGCTGATATCAAATATCGGCACATTACAAGCCGCATAAAATCCCCAGAACCCTGTGTAAATCAGAAATAAACCGATTACTGCAAGCCATGGATTATGCGGATGCAGGTCACGTGGTGTTCCATCCGGTGCAAATTTACCTTGCCTTGGACCGAGATGAATCAGCACAGCCAGCGCGGTACCTCCGCCGATCGCATGAATCACTCCGGAAGCATAGGCATCGTGATAGCCTAATAATTGCACCATCCAACCCTCGGGATGCCAGCCCCAGGCAGCGTCAATCACCCAGGTGAACGAACCAACCATAACGGCAATAATCCAGAAAGCACCTGAACGTATGCGTTCAATCACTGCTCCTGAAACTATGGAAGCCACTGTCCACGAGAAGAGCAAAAACGCAGCCCAAAATACGCCATTAATCCGCGCCCATCCTGCACCAAGTTCTGATTCTCCACCCATGTGTGTTCCCATCACCACACTCAAGGCTGTAGCGTGAGGGGATTCAACCAAGCCTCCGGTAATTCCTGGCCCGTTCGGTACTGCGAAGTAAATCCACCAGCCGAAGAAAAAGAAACTAACCGTTACTATCGGCACTACCATCGCATTTTTCATTAAAGTGTGNGCGATATTTTTGCGACGAGACACACTCACTTCATACATACAGAACCCAACGTGAATCAGGAACATGAAAACTACTGTTACCCAGTAGTAAAACTCTGTGAAGATAACAACAAGAGCATCAAGTTGAACGCCCATCATTCCTCCCTATTTATTGGTTA
>JGI26272J51733_1001285_pt1 | contig 10159 bp, 6 predicted proteins | sample SaaInlV_120m_DNA_FD_51733 | JGI IMG/M metagenome (IMG submission 51733) | reverse complement strand
TTGTTTTCACTTGGATCTTGCTTGGTGATTTTGCACACTTGCTCACTGACACCTTGAGTTTGTCGTATGCTGGTTTTAATGAATTCGATGCTGGTGCTGAGAGAGAAGTGTGACAGCGCTTTATGGCTCAAGTGATGCGCTTCATCAAAGATAAAAATAGATTCTTCCACATCGGGAAGTACGGTATTGCCCGTACTAAGGTCGGCTAAAATAAGATCGTGGTTGGCAATAATCACATCGGCTTTAGTGATTTTTTTTCTGGCTTTGAAAAAAGCACAGTCGTTATAAAGTTCACAACTTTTTGCCGTACAAGTAAAACGGTTGCAAGCCACTTTTGGCCATAATGAATGATCTGGCGTTTGCTCTAGGTCATCAATTTCACCGTTCCATTTTTTATTGGAATAATCTTGCAACATATCACTAAGTTGGTCGAGCTGGTATTTTCCGGGTGGAGAGTCCCACAATAAGTCGTTATCAAACAGCTTATTCTCACTGGCATTGTCTTCGACTAAATTAACCAAATTGCGAATACAAACATAGCGTGATCGACCTTTGACCAATGCGTATTCAAAATCAACAGAGCAGTATTTTTGCGTCTCTGGGATGTCTTTATTCAGTAGTTGTTCTTGCAAGGCAACGTTAGCACTGGAGATGATTAATTTCTTCTTATTGGCTTTAGCAATGGGGATGGCACTTAAAAGATAAGCCATGGTTTTACCGGTTCCAGTGGGCGCTTCAACGCATAAAATAGGGTTGGTGTCTGGATATTCTCCGGCTAAGGTTTTGGATATTTCAGCAATCATTTTGTTTTGTGCATGGCGAACAACAAAGCCAGGCATGGTGTTTTTAGCGGTCTCAAAAGACTGACGGATTTGTGCTTTAAGCGTGTCGCTTAGCACTAGGACTTACGTTGTAAGGATAAATCACACAATAAGACGAGTGCGTTTTTATAGTCAGATTCTTCTAGGATTGCTAGTGATTTTTTAGCCAGATCGGCCGATTCTTGGGCTTTATTATGCGTGTATTCAAAGGCGTTCACACTGTCTAAAATTTTAATGATTTTATCAATTTTGCTGTTATCAGCGTTGTTGATAGCATTTTTTAATAGTTCGTGTTCTTGTCCGAGAGTTCTGGAAAGAGCACAAATCATGGGCAGGGTAGTTTTTCCTTCAGCGAGGTCATCACCGACTTCTTTACCCATGGTTTGGGCATCTGATTCATAGTCGAGTGCATCGTCGATAATTTGAAAAGCGTTGCCTAAATGCAAACCGTAATTTCTTAAAGCCAATTCTTGCTTTTCATCAGCATTGGATAAAATACCGCCAATTTGTGTTGCTGCTTGGAATAGGCAAGCGGTTTTACGTTCAATCACATTAAAGTATTCTGCTTCTGATAGTTCAGAATTTTGACAGTTGAGCAATTGCAGTACCTCACCTTCAGCAATGCTGTTGGTGGTTTTAGATAGTATTTTCATAATGCGCATCGAATCAGGTTCTACCATCATCTCGAAGGCACGTGAATACAGGAAATCACCCACCAGAACGCTGGCAGCATTACCCCAGACTTCATTCGCTGTGTCTTTGCCACGACGTGTGGCTGATTCATCAACAATATCATCATGCAGCAGGGTGGCTGTATGGATAAGCTCTATAACCACGGCCATTAGGTGATGATGATTGCCCTGGTAGCCCGTTGCTTTAGCACAAAGTAGTAAAAGTAGTGGGCGTAAGCGTTTACCACCTGCATTAATGATGTAGCTACTCATTTGATTAATGAGAGCTACATTGGAGCTCAGGCGTTTAATTAGTACTTTATCAGTCTTTTTTAAGTCTGATTTGAGTAATTTTTGAATGTCAGCAAAATTATTCATAGAAAGTTATTTTAGCGTATTTGCCAGTAGATATACTTCTTTAGAGCGCGCCCTTGAGGCTTTAGGTTTGCGAATGGTGACCTTGACAAATGAGTCCCTGCAGGATTTAACAAAACCATCAAAACCATCACCTTGAAAGATTTTAATAAAGAAAGAGCCTTTAGGTGTGAGTGTTTTAATTGCCATGTCGAGGGCTAATTCGCACAAATACATGGATTTTGGAATATCGACTGAGAGCTGGCCACTCATGTTCGGCGCCATGTCTGAGAGTACTGCATCCATTTTATTACCTTGGGTTAGGTTTAATAATTCTTCGTAAACAGAGTCTTGTGTAAAGTCACCTTGTAAAAAATCCACCCCAGTAATGGGTTCGATCTCAAGTATGTCGCTGGCGATTACTTGGCCAGTTTTTCCTACCAGTTTGATGGCAATTTGACTCCATCCACCTGGTGCTGCGCCCAGATCAAGTACGCGAGAACCACGGGTGATAAACTTATCTTTTTCAATAATTTCAGTGAGTTTGTAGACCGCACGCGAGCGATAACCCTCTTTTTGAGAGCGTTTTACATATTCATCGTTAAGATGCTCACTCATCCAACGACCAGAACTGCCTTTTTTACCCATGAATAGTTATATCAATAATTTCTAATATTGATGGTCATTTTACGGGATAATAGTGTCTTTTTTATACTTACCCATCAAGCATGAACACTAAACTCAGAAACGTTGCTATTATTGCACACGTTGACCATGGAAAAACCACACTAGTTGATAAACTGCTTGAGCAATCTCAAACCTTTGATGATCGTTTTGAGTCGTCCGAGCGCATGATGGATTCAAACGATTTGGAAAAAGAGCGTGGCATCACCATTAGCTCAAAAATACAGCCATTAAGTGGAACGATTATCGTATTAACATCGTTGATACTCCAGGGCACGCTGATTTTGGTGGTGAGGTAGAGCGTGTATTGTCAATGGTGGACTCAGTGTTGTTGTTGGTAGATGCACAAGAAGGTCCTATGCCACAAACGCGTTTTGTGACCAAAAAAGCTTTTGATCAAGGTCTTAATCCAATCGTGGTGATTAATAAAATTGATAAAGATGCTGCGCGCCCTAATTGGGTGATTGACCGAGTGTTTGACTTGTTTGATCAGCTTGGTGCAACTGATGAGCAATTGGATTTCCCAATTATTTACGCATCCAGTATTAACGGTTATGCTTCACTTGAAGATAATGTACGCGAAGGCGACATGACACCAATGTTCGAGACCATTGTCAAACACGTGAAAGCTCCTGATGTGGATGTTAATGCACCACTGCAAATGCAAATTACAGCGCTTGATTATTCATCATTTGTCGGTGCAATTGGTATTGGTAGAATCACACGTGGCACAATCAAGAAAAATATGCAAGTTGTAGTGGCTGATGCACAAGGTAAAACACGTAAGGCTAAAGTTGCCAACTTACAAAGTTTTCTTGGTTTGGATAAAATTGATACTAACAGTGCTGAAGCAGGGGATATTGCTGCCATCATTGGCATTGAAGGTATTTCAATTTCAGATACCATTTGTGATCCAGAAACCATTGAGGCATTACCACCACTTAGTGTGGACGAGCCAACGGTATCGATGGCATTTCGTGTGAATGATTCACCGTTTGCGGGCCAAGATGGTAAATACATCACTTCGAGAAATATTCGAGATCGCCTTGATAAAGAGTTGATTTACAACGTAGCTTTACGTGTTGAAAATACGGAAGATCCGTCTGAATTTATTGTTTCAGGTCGTGGTGAATTGCACTTATCGATTCTGATTGAAACCATGCGCAGAGAAGGCTTTGAGCTGGCAGTGGGTAGACCACAAGTGATTTTAAAAGAAATTGATGGTGTGATTTGTGAGCCATTTGAAGATTTGAGTGTGGACGTTGAAACTCAACATCAGGGCACNGTGATGGAGAAACTNGGTGAGCGTAAAGCTGAACTTACCAACATGATGCCTGATGGTAATGGCCGAGTAAAATTAGACTTCGACATTCCTGCTCGTGGTTTAATTGGCTTTAGAACAGAGTTCTTAACCGCCACCACAGGAACCGGCCTAATGAACTCAACCTTTGATGGTTATAAACCACAAAAGCCTGGCAACATTGGACAACGTTCTAACGGTTCTTTGATTTCAATGAACCAAGGTAAAGCCGTGGCTTATGCAATCTTTAATTTGCAAAAGAGCGGAAAGTTTTTTGTTGAGCACAATACCGATATTTATGAAGGCATGGTGGTTGGCATTCATACTCGTGATAAAGACTTGGTGATTAACGTAATGAAAGGCAAGCAACTGACGAATGTACGTGCTTCGGGTACGGATGAAGCGGTGGTGCTGACGCCGGCAATCAGGCTAGATCTTGAACAAGCTTTAGAGTTTATCGATGATGATGAGTTGGTGGAAGTAACGCCTCATAACATTCGCATTCGTAAACGTGTACTTGGTGAAACTGCACGTAAAAGAGTGCGCAATAAAAAAGCTGACTAGAAAACAAAACGTGCTACTGTTGGTATACTAATCCGTTATGGATAGTATTCTTAATTTTTTTGTTCGACAAAAAAAATTAGCACTGGTTTTTACCGTGAGTGTGATTGCACTCGGACTGCTTACCCTTAACAACATTCAAAGAGATCAATTTCCAGTGGTTGATTTTGAGATGATGACCATCTCAACATCTTATCCTGGCGCCTCACCTGAGGACGTTGAACAAAATATTACCAACCTTATTGAAGATGAGCTTAATAATATTTCAGGTATTGATAATTTTACTTCAGTTTCTCGAGAAGGGCGTTCCAGTATTACCGTTACCCTTTCTCAAGACGTGAGTGATGTAGACACTCTAAAGCAAGACATTAGAAATGCGGTAAATCGAATTAAATCTTTACCTGAAGAAGTGGTTGATCTACCTAGCGTTCGTGATCAAAAAACTTCCAGAAAAAGTATTATTAAGATCAGTATTGGTGCCCAAGATTTATCTTATGCCGAGTTAAGAAAAATTACCGACAACATTGCTGATTCTCTTGAGCTGCTTGAGGGTGTGTCTGAAGTGGTTAAAGATGGCTACTTGGATCGAGAAATACAAATTAGGATCAAGCCTGACAAGTTGTATCAGCATAAACTCTCTCTACCGCAGATTATTGATGCCATTGCTAAGCGTAATAAGCGCTATACCGTTGGACAAAATCATAGTGATACTGATGAGAAAATCATTGTCGTATTGGCCAAATTTAATCAGGCTGAATCAGTGGGGGATGTTATTATTAAATCCACTTTTGAAGGGCCGGTGGTACGTTTAAAGGACATTGCTAGTATTGAAAATGGCAACGTGGAGGAGAAATCCATTATCCGCATTAATGGTAAAAAAGGTTTTATTCTGCGTGTGCGCAAGCAAGAACAGGCTGATGTAATAACAACGGTTGATTTGGTCAAAGAAAAAATCATTGAACTGAATGCTAAGTACGACCATCAATTGCGAATTTTCTACTCATCAGACATGTCAAAGTACGTGCGCAATCGTCTGAAGATTGTAACCAATAACGGCATGATGGGATTGGTTTTAGTGCTCATTGTGTTGGGTGCTTTCCTATCTTTTAAAACGGCTTTTTGGGTAGCGGTTAGTTTACCAGTGAGTTTGTTAGGCACCGTTGCACTGCTTGGGGCAAGTGGTGAAACCATTAATTTAGTGTCATTGGCAGCAATGATTTTGGTACTTGGCATTGTGGTGGATGATTCCATTATTGTGGCAGAAAGTATCCATCATTACAAACAACAAGGGGAGGATCGATTTGAATCGGCTGTCCGTGGTTTTAAACGCGTTATTATGCCAGTGGTGACTACGATTCTAACGACCATACTGGCTTTTTCCTCCATGTTTTTAATGGAAGGCACCATGGGTAAGTTTATTTATGTAATCCCAATTGTGGTGATTTTTGCATTAATTCTTTCATTTTTAGAAGTATCAATCGCATTGCCGGCACATTTGGCCAGTTCTCATGAAAAAATTAAAAAATCCAACTGGTTTGATGCCGTAGAGGTATGGTTTGGGGGTTTTTTAGCCGTTGTACTAAAGTGGCGTTATTTAGTGATTAGTGTTTTTATAGTGATGTTAGCAGGTTCTTTGTATTTTGCCAAAACCAACATGAAGTTTGTGCTTTTTCCTGCGGTGGGTGTTGATACCATTAATGCTAGATTACAAATGCCAGCGGGCAGTTCGCTTGATCATACCGAATCCGTGAGTAAGCAAGTAGAGGCGTTAGTTACCGAAGTGGTGGGTGAGGACCTAGAATCCGTAACCACCGATGTTGGCAAGTACTTTACTCATGTGGCCAAATTTAGCATTGAACTCTCTCCATCAGGCGATAGAGTTAAAACTTCAAAATCATTGTTAAAACAACTCAAAGCAAGGGTGGGCGAGATCTCCTTGGCTGAAAAGTTGAAATTCTCCATCAGAAGGCCTGGTCCACCGCAGGGCGAGGACGTTGAGATTAGCCTAGTTGGGAATGATAACGTTCAGCGTAAAGCAGCTGCAGATAAGCTTGAGAAGATTTTATTATCAATTAAAGGACTGGATAACATTAATCGTGATGATGAACCAGGAAAATCACGAGTTGAAGTGGTGCTTGATTTTGAAAAAATGGCCCGATTGGAGATTGATTTTCCCGTGGTGAGCCAGTATTTAAAAACGGCCTTTACGGGCATTGACGTCACTGATATTCGTGACGGACAAAACGATGTTAATTTCAGGATTTATTTTGGTGATGGAAAACATTCGCAAGACTTTATAAGTACTTTAAAGGTCAACAATCGTAAAGGCCATTTGATACCGATTTCACAATTTTCCAGTATTCATGAAATTGAGGGAGAGCCCGACTTTAATCACTTCAATGGTCAGCGATCCACTTTGCTCAGTGGTAGTGTGGATGATGATACCACCACCATAGGTAAGGTAATGACCCAAGCTTTAGAGCGTTTAGATTTGACTAATAATTTCCCTAATGTTCGCGTAATAGGCGAGGGTGGTGCCAAAGAAACCAAGCAGTCCATGGACAGCTTTAAAAGCGCCTTTATTATGGCTATTTTTGGTATTTTCTTATTATTAGTGCTGTTGTTTAATTCTTACACGCAACCACTGTTAGTGCTTAGTGCTATTCCTTTTTCGGTCATCGGTGTAATCTGGGCATTTTTCTTGCACGGTGAAACTTTAAGTTTTTTCGCCGTTCTCGGCACATTAGCTTTAGTGGGAGTGATTGTGAATGATTCACTGGTGTTGGTGTCTCACCTTAATTACCTTAAAGACAAAGTGATTGACAAAACAACGTCGGCACATGAGTTCATTGTTCGTGGTGCTAAAGATCGTCTACGGGCTGTGGTGCTCACGACATTAACCACATTGGCCGGCGTAATTCCTTTGGCTTATGGCATTGGTGGTACGGATTATATTTTGCAACCAATGGCATTATCACTCGGCTATGGGTTGTTATTTGGTACGGTAATGACCTTGATTCTGTTGCCGTGTTTGTACCTTATCAATCATGATTTTGTCCACTGGGTGAGTCGTTTTCATAAAAGCTCTTAAGGTTTTAAAGTCAGTGTTGTTGGTGGTAAACACACTTTGTCGCTACAAGCTTGCAGTGTGAGCTCTAGACTTGGAGAGTGATAATCTTCTGAGTGTTGTTCGAGTTTGAGCTCGATGCTTACCTTGTTTTTATAGATTGATATTTCATCTTTTGAAAAACCCAGTTTCGCCAATTCGCCTTTTGGATAAATAGCCTGTGTGATTGTCCAATGCTTCGTATCTAAATTATTCACTTGTGTGGCAATCAGTGAATCCTGTAAAGGCTGGTTAGAATTCACATGCCACAGCGGATTTAGAGTTAAGTTAATCACAACTCGATTATTCAATCTTTGCGTATGGATGCGAATACGGCCATCATAAGCGTATTGGACGTTAGACAACTCTTCGAAAGTAGCATTGTTAAACCCTAAAACAAAGGAACTGTAGTTGTATGGATTTTGAGTAATTTCAGCTGAAAAAGCACTTAATAATTGTTGCGCCTGTTTAAAGAATTTTTGCCCATTGACTCGATAATTAAGCTTAACCAAAACCTTGTAGGCCACGCCGTTAGCTGAAGGAATGGCGCCATCGTAAGATTCCTTGTAATTGGTGTTTAAGTATTTTTTATCTTGAGTCATGTTAAAACCAAATTTCTTTTTATCCCAGAATTTTTGCATCATGTCATTGATCAATTGCACGGTTTTATCCAGCCAAATTGACTCATGAGTATAGTCAAACACAGATAGATAGGCATTGGCTAAATACGCATAATCTTCAGATAAGGCGATGGTTTGTAACTCGTTATTAATGGATACACGATAGAGTTGGCCATTTTTATTAAAATTGTCTAAGTAGCGTGCAAGCGCCACCCCAGCATCGGTGTATTTTGTCTCGTTAAAAACATCGCCAGCCTCTAGTAAACTGGGAATCATTAGAGCATTCCAAGAAAGCAAAACTTTGTTATCCGTAAGTGGTGGTTCTCTTTTAATTCTAAGCTTGTACAATTTAGTCAGTAAGGCGTCAATTTTCTTATAGTCATTTTCATTAATATCATTAACGTCTTTAAAACGAATAACGTGATTTCCCTCAAAGTCAGTGTAAGTTGATAAATCGAAGTATTGGTCAAAGCGTTTAAACTCTTCTTTGTTTAAAACATTTTTTAATTCTGTGATCGACCAAACAAAGAAAGTACCTTCCTCACCTTCGGAGTCCGCATCCGTGGCGGAGAAGAACCCACCATTAGCATCTTGCATTTCACGTAAAGTGTAATCCAGTGTTTGTTTAGCAATGCGTTTGTACAATGGTTTCTGTGTAAGTTGGTAAGCGCGCGTGTAGATCAGTGAGAGTTGTGCCTGATTGTAAAGCATTTTTTCAAAATGCGGTATCAGCCAAGAATTATCCGTGGAGTAGCGATGAAAACCACCACCGACAGTGTCATAGAATCCACCGCTGGCCATGGTGTCTAACGTTGTAGTAATGGCGTTTAGAAGATCATCCGTTGGATTGCGTTTTTGCTCATCAATGAGTAACAACAACATGGTCTCGTGTGGGAACTTTGGCGCTTCACCAAAACCACCTTCAAGTTCGTCAAAATTATCTAATATCGCTTGAATAGCTTTAGAGACAATGTTTTTGTTAATACCCACTTTAGTCGTAACCGTGGATTTATTTAAGATTTTATCGATATCATGAGCTTGGTTAATCACTTTGTTTTGTTCATTTTTCCAAAGTGTTTGTATTTGTAAGAGAATGTCTAGTAATTGTTTTTTTGGAAAATAAGTACCGGCAAAAAATGCCTTGCCATCCGATAATATAACAGCATTGAGCGGCCAACCACCTGAGCCATTAATTAACTGAGAAACGTTCATGTAGGTGGCATCGACATCGGGGCGAATTTCACGATCCACTTTAATGGAAATAAAATGCTTATTGAGAAACTCCGCCACCTTAACATCGTCAAAGCTCTCCTCTTCCATCACATGGCACCAATGACAAGTGGCATAACCAATGGAAATGAAAACCGGCTTATTTTCTGCTTTAGCTTTATCAAAAGCCTCATCTGAAAAAGCATACCAATTGACTGGATTATGGGCGTGTTGCAGTAAGTAGGGTGATGATTCTAAAATTAAATGATTAACAAACTTAGCACGACCTTGTTTGTCAAGGTGCTGTGTTCTAGGAGAGTAGTCCGAACCTTTATCAAGATATGCTTGTTCTAAATCAACCATGGGGTGTGCCCATATTAAAGTGGGTATAAAAAATAATAACAGTCTAAACATGCTTTGATTATAGCAATCTTATACTTTGTNGGGTGATTTCAATAATTTGCCAAATTTTTTTAACNGATGCGGACAAGGCNTGTATCAGTAGTATTTTTTTAATAAAATCAGCTATTTTTNGCNTNAAAATAAGGTTTTATTGAGTTCTAGACTTGAGTTTGATGGATTTTAAGAGAATTTTTNTCTCATTTTAAAAATTTACGAAATTTTTATTTATTTTGTAACGCTTTACGAATGAGCTCTTCAATTGAGAGTGAATCATCGTTGATGGCGTTCAGCATTCTGTCGGCTTCTTTGGTTTTAAATCCGAGAGCCTGTAGGGCTTGTGAGGCTTTAATAGTGTTTGGATTGGAGTTGCTAGCAGTGATGATTTGATGTGCGCTACTGCTGAGTTCTAATTTTTCCAAGCGGTCTTTAAG
>JGI26272J51733_1001260_pt1 | contig 10317 bp, 7 predicted proteins | sample SaaInlV_120m_DNA_FD_51733 | JGI IMG/M metagenome (IMG submission 51733) | reverse complement strand
AACACTTATACCTTTCAAAACATCAATTGCCCTGGAAAGCTGTGTATCAACAAATTTTTCTTTATCATCATTAGCTTCTATTGGTTCTTTCCCGTTTTTCGTTCGCATGTCTGCCGCATTAACTCTGGCCAGGTGCCGGTGTAAACCTCTTACTTCCTTTTGCGTGAGATCTACCTTTATGTCTGGCTCAATACCGATTCCATGAATCATGGCTCCGGATGGTGTATAGTATTTAGCCGTTGTCAGCTTCAGTGCTGAATTTTTATTTTTTATTGGTATCAAACTCTGGACTGAACCTTTGCCATAAGTTTTTGTTCCCAGCAAAAGTCCGCGTTTATGGTCTTTAACCGCTCCTGCAACAATTTCTGAGGCGCTGGCACTGCCATTATTAACTATTATGATCAGTGGGAAATTTTTATACGTTTTTGATTTATGTGCTTTATATTCATGATGCTGTGATTTGTGCCTTCCTTTTGTAGACACAATTAAACCTTTTTTAATAAACTTGTCCACCATGTCTACTGCAATATTTAAGAGGCCACCCGGATTAAATCGAAGGTCCAGAATGAGGGCTTCCATTTCTTGTTCCTCCAGCTCTTTAACTGCGGCGTCCAGATCGCCTATTGTATTGTCTTGAAAACTGGTAATTGCGATGTAGCCTATCTTGCTCTCTTCATCAACGATTCTTGTACCACGTATACTGTTTATGAATTTTTGCGCGTTCAATAGTAATGTCAACAGACTCGCTTTCTCCCTCATGTATAACCGTAATTGTAACTTCTGTATGATTTTTACCGCGAAGCATTTCAATCGCCTCACGAATCGAAATATTCTTTGTTGATTTTCCATCAATCTTGATTATTACATCTCCAATATACACACCTGCACGAAAGGCTGGTGAATCAACAATGGGAGTCAACACTCTTAAAAATCCATTCTTTAAAACGACTTCAATGCCAATGCCATCAAATTCGCCTTCTGTTTCAATCCTCAGTTCCTCGAGGCTTTTTGAGTCAATGAATTGGCTGTGTGGATCCAGGCCGGCAAGCATTCCATTATAAGCATTCATAAGCAATGCCCTCAGCCCGACTTCATCAACGTATTTATTTTGTATCTCTTTTATAATGCTTATGAACTCTTCAAAATCTTGATAAAATACATCCGGATTGAGTTTCTCCTCTTCTTGTGCATGCAAATAGCATGGATTTAAAGAGATAATAAATATTACTATCCAGATAATTTTAAGACGATTTCTCATTCTTAGCACTAAAACAATTTTAATTTTACCGCTTTATTACTTTCTGCGCGGTTTCTACCGTAATACCGTATGTATAATTCAATTTTCCCATATATCTCCTCTTCAAAAAAAGGGAAAGGGATTTGTAGGGAATTAAATGGGGAATACTATTGTTTTCTATATGTGGTGGGCAGAGCCGGAATCGAACCGGCGACACCGGGATTTTCAATCCCGTGCTCTACCAACTGAGCTATCTGCCCTGAATTTTTATTAAGAAGAGGCAATTTGTGAATTGCACCTACTCTGCTAAGACTTTCTCTGAAACCCTGTTCATAAATCTCATTTTGTCTCGTTCTAATTGCAACTTTAATTCGTCAGCACTTTCAAACCGGGTTTCCTCTCTTAATTTGTAAAGGAATTGAACTTCCAGGTCTTTTCCGTAAATCGATTCATTAAAGTCAATTATGTGAGCTTCTACTACAGGTTCATCATTCTGCGCGCTTTCTCCGAACGTAGGACAAGTTCCTATGTTGGTTATAGCGTTATATTCTTTTCCTTCCTTAAAGACCTTAGTGGCATACACTCCGGAAGGAGGTCTTATTTCATGGTGAAGATTAAGGTTGGCAGTGGGAAATCCTAAACCTTTTCCACGGCCGGAACCTTTTACAACTGTACCAAATACTGAAACACGTCTGCCAAGCATTCCTCTTGCCTTCTGTAAGTTACCTTGAATAACGTGCTTTCGTATTGTTGTGCTACTTGTTATTTCGCCTTCGAATTCTAAAGGATCGCATGTAACAACTTCAAATCCGTACTTTTCAGCATAGTCACGGACCATTGATGCATTACCTCTTCTGTCCTTGCCAAATGAGCAGTCAAATCCGAGTACAATGACTTTAGCGCCTAGCCATTCATACAGTATATCAGTTATAAAATCTTCTGCACTGATTTCAGAAATTTTTTTATCAAATTCCAATACTACCGATATATCAACGCCAAGTTGTTCAAATAATACTAGTCTATGTTCCAGTGACGTGATACATGACTGCCGTGTTTGTGAAAGAACGCTCTTAGGATGGCGATCAAAGGTTAAAATTACTGATTCTCCATTCCTTTTGTTCGCCAGATCTATCGTTTTTTGAATAACATCTTGATGCCCTGAATGAACACCGTCAAACACTCCCAATGTAACAACGGGGCAAACAAGTTTTTTCTGTATCTTTTTGATACCAAAAATTGTATCCAATTTGAACCTCTTGTGTGCGTTTAACTTTTGCTCTTACCTAACTGAGTCTTTGTGCCTATCCAGGATTCCCATTCAGTTGAAAAAACAAACTGCTTTTCCAAAAGATATTGTTCCATTATTAAATCTCTTTTTTCTTCAAAGCTTTTTGGATCAACCTTCTTTCTCTCTACCAGTTTTACGACGTAACATGTTTTTTCGCCTCTGTTTTCAACTGTAACGGCTGACTCTCCAACTTTTAAACCAAAAGCTGCATCAGTAATTTTAACTCTATCAGAGCCCAATATTTCGGTATCATCATCTTTGCTGATGATACCCGGTCTACTGACATATTTTGTTTCAATTATTGCTAATTTGCCGGCGTCATCCTTAATGGACTTTATGCCTTCTTTCAGAGATGTTTCATTTATTTTTTCAAGACATTTTTCTGCGACTTTTTCTGCCTCTTCAAATGCTTTTTCATAACGTAGATCTTCAGCAACCTTATCGTGGACTTCTTCATAACTCGGTATATGAGATTCAACTTTTTCAATTACCCGAAAAATAAGCTTGCCTCCCGTTGAATCTATAGGAGTCGAAGGGTCATTTACTTCCCTTTCAAATACTTGCTGTGGGAATTGCGGAAGATCAATAATCACTTCCCTCATTTCATCCTTTGTGAAATAGTTTGTTCCGTTATTCTGATTAGTTGGTATAACGTGCGAGAGACCGTATTGCTTCGCGAGTTTGGCAAAGCTGATAAAGCCTTCTTTGTCAATATTCTCATATATTTCATCATCAGCATCAGCAATCATCTTGTTGGCCACCGTTTCGCGTTCTCTGAAAAGCATATTTTTCTTAATTTGTGCCTTCACTTCATCAAATGGCTTAAATTCCGATACCGCTGTTTCGTCCGAATCTTCACCTTCAGGGGTTTCCCCATTTTCTTTCCTAAACATAAGGTCCTTTTTCTCTTCGTAATATTTCTGCATTTTTTCATCAGTGATATTAATCTGTTCTTCTATTGCATCGGACCTTGTAATAATATATTCTACTTTAACTTTTTCAGGCTCTTTGTATCCGTATATCCCCTCTTCAGCATTTGGATAATTTTCATTATATTTATCGTAAAAAGATTTGATCTCGTCTTCTTTGATTTCAACACGACTGACAAAATCCCTTGCCTTAAGAGCCGTATATTTGATTTTTACCTGTTCGTTTTCTTTAATATATCGTTGGTATGCTTCGTTCTCAGTAACCTTCACAGAACTTTTTAAAAGGTATTGAAGCTTACGTGATAAAAGGTATTCTTTAATTGTTTTTTCAAACTGTGGTTCTGTTAAATGGAATACGTTTCCAAGCATACGTCTGAAGCCTTCTTTGTCTTCAAAGATACGCGGGTCAACAGGAAAAAAATTGCGTATTTCTTGTGCAAGTTCATCTTTGGTAATAACGATTCCCATGTTCTCTGCCTGGCCAAAAAGTGCCATCTGCCTCCAGACCAGTTGAGCGACAGGCTCTTTGGCTTCCCTGAAAAAAATCCTTGCCCATCTGGTGGCAGTATCACTAAACTGATCTTGCGTGACTTTACGGCCAAGAATTTCTCCGACACCTGGCTTAGGAATTATATATTCTGCCGCAGGNCCAATGCCCCATATTACCATCAAAAATACNACCAGAATACCCAAGAGCTTTTTCTGATTTCTTCTAAACCAACTTGTTGCTGCCATAAATACCTCTCATTTTATCGTTTCTGCACATACTAAGCTATGTGTAGGAAACACCTTATTAGTAAANCACCTCTCAAAATACTGAATAAATTCGAATGTTGAATTATATAGAGCAACGTAGTAACTATCAACTGCTTTTTGTAAAAACTTATAATCCGGTACAATATACACTGATTAAAGTACAAAAAATGTTTTAAATTAGAAAACCCTTGACACTAACAAACACCTTTGTTTTAATTTTCAGCCTTAGTCTGTCATGTGTTTTTATTTTGAATCTTCAAAGAATTTAATAATATTATTCTATGGGAAAAAACCTCGTAATAGTAGAGTCGCCGGCAAAAGCAAAAACGATTGAAGGTTACTTAGGTAAAGATTTTACGGTACAGTCATGTTTCGGTCATGTTCGTGACCTTCCCAAGACTAATAAGGCTATAGACATAAAAAACGGTTTTCAACCTACATACGAGATCCCTAAAGAGAAGAAAGACGTTATAAAAGAACTTAAAAAGTCAGCAAAGAAAGCNGANGTTGTATGGNTGGCAACTGATGATGACCGTGAAGGGGAGGCGATATCATGGCATTTGCATGAAGCGCTTAAATTAGAGGAAGAAAATACTCGTAGAATCGTTTTCGGAGAGATTACTAAAAAGGCAATACTTAATGCTATTGAATCACCAAGAAGTGTTAATATTGCTTTAGTCAATGCGCAGCAGGCCCGGCGGATTCTGGACAGGCTTGTAGGGTTTGAATTGTCCCCCATTTTGTGGAAAAAAATCCAACGTGGTCTTTCTGCAGGCAGGGTTCAGTCTGTTGCCGTAAGAATGGTGGTAGAGAGAGAACGTGAAATTGAACAATTTGATACTAAGTCATTCTTCAAGGTTAGTGCTGAGTTTCTTGTTGAGGGTGATAAAGTATTGAAGGCAGAGTTGTCCGAAAGATTTTCCTCTGAAGAGGAAGCTTTGGAGTTCTTAACTAAATGCATCGGAGCTGTTTTCACAATAGATAGTTTAGAGAAAAAGCCGGGACAGAAGAAGCCGGCTGCACCCTTTACCACTTCTACATTACAACAGGAAGCCAGCCTTAAACTCGGATTCTCCGTAGCGCAGACGATGACTCTGGCTCAACGTTTATATGAATCAGGTAAGATCACCTATATGAGGACAGATTCTGTCAACCTTTCAGAAACCGCTTTAGAAAATGCTGCAAAGGAAATAATTTCTGCATATGGTGATGAATATTCAGAAACAAGACAATATACTACCAAGTCCAGCTCTGCTCAAGAGGCTCATGAAGCTATCAGGCCTACAGAATTTTCAGAGAAAAGCGCAGGTGGCGACAGAAACCAGACACGCCTTTATGAGTTGATATGGAAGCGTGCTATTGCATCGCAAATGGCTAATGCTCGTATAGAGAGGACCACTGTGAAAATCGGAATTTCCACCGTTCCTCAAACCATGAAGGCTACAGGTGAGGTCATCACCTTCGAAGGATTCCTCAAGGTTTACCTTGAATCGGCTGTTGAAGAAAATGAGGAAGAGGAAAGCAAAGGAATTTTACCGCCATTAACGGTTGGGCAAGAACTCAACCTTGACAAAATGAAGGCCGTGCAAAGGTTTACAAGATCCCCTGCAAGATTTACAGAAGCAAGCCTCGTTAAGAAACTGGAGGAACTAGGTATCGGTAGACCGTCTACATATGCTCCTACCATTTCTACCATACAAAAAAGGGGATATGTACTCAAAGAGCACAGAGATGGCAGGGAGAGACAATATCTGGAAATGGTCCTGGCAAACAACGAAGTTAGTTCTGTTGCAAAAACGGAGATTACAGGTGCTGAAAAAGCCAAGCTTTTTCCAACAGATGTCGCCAGGATAGTAAACGACTTTCTGGTTAAAAATTTTCCAAGAGTTACTGACTACTCGTTTACTGCTTCCATAGAAAAGGAGTTTGATGATATCGCCTCCGGCAAGCTGGAATGGGATAAAATGATTGGTGCATTTTATGGAAGTTTTCATGAAAGGGTAGAAGCTACGGAGGCAATAGATCGGTCTGAAGTAGACACCTCAAGAGAACTTGGCAAGGATCCTAAAACAGGGAGAACCTTATTGGTGCGATTGGGGCCATACGGACCTATGGCTCAAATCGGAACTACTGAGGAACTTGAAGAAGAGGAGAAGCCTAAATACGCTAGTCTGCTTAAGGGGCAGTTGCTGGAATCCATCACTTTTGAGGAAGCCGTTAACTTATTTAAACTACCGAGAGAAGTTGGTACGTATGAAGACAAAGTAATCGTTGCTGCAATTGGCAGGTTTGGGCCGTATATTCGGCATGACAGCAAATTTGTTTCATTAAAAGACGATGATGATCCCTACACTATTGAGCAAGACAGGGCCATTGAATTAATAGAAGCCAAGCGCAAAGCTGATGCTGAAAAATTCATCAAATCATTTGACGAAAATCCCGAGGTGCAAGTGTTAAACGGAAGGTACGGGCCTTACATAAAAGTTGGAAAAAAGAATGTCAAAATACCTAAGGACCAGGAACCTAAAGACCTGACTCTTAAAGAGTGTCTTGACCTTGCAGAAAAAGCTCCTGAAAGGAAAGCAAGGGGAGGAAAAAGAAAGACAAAAACTGCCACTAAAAAGAAAAAGTAGGCAGTTCTTTAGCGAGCGGAAAGAACACTAATACTTCAAGGTAACATAGCCTTTTGATTTGATGAGCAGGGAAACAGATACGCCAGTGTCTACAAACTTTTTCAATACTGACTGAAATTCAAGGGCAGTCTTGACATCGCTGGAACCAACTCTTAATATTATGTCTCCGGGCAATATACCCGCCCTTTCTGCCGGACTATTACTTACAACATGTCTCACAAGTACTCCATGTGCTTTCTCCTCTTCCGGGGATAGGGTCTCAACTGCTAAGCCTACATTGAGGCTTGTTTGTCCGAGAATCGCTCTGACTGTTACATACTTACGTCCAGACATATTTCCTGGCTGTTCATCAATATTGATTGTCAGTAATTTTTCTTTTTTGTTGCGAATGACTATTACTGCAACATTACTGCCAACTTTCGAAACCCTTATGGCTTTCTGCAGATCGTCTATATTCATGATTTCACGTCCGCCAAACTCAACAATAACGTCACCGGGAAAAATGTTTCCTTTTGATGCGGGGGTGTCCTGCCACACCTCGGATATGAAAGCACCCTTATCTGACTCTATATGAAATTCTCTCAAAACATCGCCTTTGCTTTTTAGATTTAAATATGCAGCCAGGCTGTCATTGATATCCTGAAGTCCTACTCCCAGATAGCCTCTCACTACTCTGCCTCTCTCAATAAGGTCTGATATGACCTCATTTGCAATTTCCATGGATATCGCAAAACCGACTCCCTGAAATCCTCCTGTGCGTGTTGCGATAGCAGAATTAACTCCGATAATCTCACCGCGCAGGTTTACCAGTGGACCACCGCTGTTGCCCGGATTAATTGCGGCATCTGTCTGAATAAAATCTTCGTATGCAAAAGGTTTGGCAAATGGGGTAATGTGTGTTCTTCCTATTGCGCTTACTATGCCTGCGGAAACAGTCTGGCTATATCCAAATGGATTGCCAATGGCAATGACCCAGTCCCCGACATTCACGCTCTCTGGATCTCCAAGAGTGGCTTCTCTGAGATCGTTACATTCAATTTTCAAAATTGCCAGGTCCGTGTTTGGATCCTGGCCGATTAGCGCAGCGTCATGCTTGTCCCCGTTGTGTAGTGTGACCGTAATTTTTCCGTTTTCAAAATCACTTACAACATGAAAATTGGTAAGGATGTACCCTGTTTCTTTTATTACTATTCCGGAACCGAAACTGGGCTTATTTGAATCCTGAGATTTGTTATTTTCACCATCAGGAGAGGAAAGAGGAGATTCTTCATCGTGTGGGTTAGTGGCCGTTCCATAAGCGCCTTCTGCTACAATGCTTACGACCGAAGGTGCTACCAGGCGAGATACTTTTTGGAAAATCCGTACAAATGGGTTTACAATCTTTTCCAATTCTAAAAGATCTTTTCTTAACTCCTCAACTTCACTGCCAAAACATACTCCATGGCTGAGTAAAAGCAGAAAAACAAGACAAATTAAGATTTTAGCACGCAATAGCTTTGAAAACTTTACATACATAGTACGAGAAATTGTATCAAAATAATCGCCTTTTACAACAAATCATTTGATTTTCAAGCGGGCATTGATACTCTATTGTGAACGGTTGTCACAATGTTATCGAAATAGTGGAGCGGTCGAATTTTAGTTACTGGACAGGATAGTAAATATGAAGAAAGGTAAGCTTATTGTAGTTGAGGGGACTGACGGGAGTGGTAAAACCGTGCAAACTGGGCTCCTTACGGAAAGGCTGTCGAAAGAGGGCTATCGGGTACAAATGACAGATTTTCCGCAATATGGTAAATCGTTCTTTGCAGATATGATAGAGAAATATTTGAAAGGTGAATTTGGTTGGCCGCAGGAATTGAGAGACCATCTTAAAAAACATCCACGTCTCATCGAAGAAAGTTCCACTACAGGCAATGACAGAACTGAATATCTTGAGTCACGACCCAATGAGGTTGATCCTTATCTCACTTCCCTTCTTTATGCGGGAGATAGATGGGAGGCAAAAAACCAGATGCACAAATGGCTGGAGGAGGGAAGCATAGTTATATCAAATCGATATGTCTGTTCAAATATGGCTCATCAAGGAGCGAAGATCAGCGATGTTGTAGAGCGAAAGAAATTTTATAAATGGATTGAGGCGCTCGAGCATGAAGTTTACAATGTCCCAAGGGCAGACTTTACTATTTATCTGCATGTTCCGGTAGATATTTCCCGGGAGTTAATTAAAACAAGATTAAGAGAATCAGAAGGCCTGAAATCAAAGATGGATTTACATGAAGAAGACACTGGATATTTAAAGAGAGTTCGGGGTGCATATGTAGAACTTGCTGACAGTGATAGTAACTGGTGTACTATAGAATGTGCAGAAACCAATCAAATAAAGACAAAGCAAGGTATTTCGGAAGAGATTTGGCGTGCGATAAGTGGGATTTTAAGTTAACATCTTCGGAGTACTTTGAATGTATGCATGTAACTTGTTTGTTGATAGACAGTAATAGCTCTTGATACCATGGAAATCTGTTCTTGACATATTGTATGGCAATAAACTAGAATGAAAGGCTTATAGTTTCAATTATTAAAACAGATACGTATTAAGGAGGGGATTTTTGGAAAATATATTGAATAAAGATATAAGGGCAGTNATAGATCAATGTCCTGAAGTTGGGCGTATTTTGGAAGAATATAATATCGGTTGTGCCCCATGTTCTGTTGGAAGTTGTCTGGTTAGCGATGTTGTTGGGGTCCATGGCCTCGATCCACAAACAGAAGCCACTTTGATGTATAAAATGGAAAAAGCNCTTTATCCGGATAGAGATATTCCGGAACCTAAGGTNGACATGTCAAAAGTGGTACCGAAAGAGATAAATTATTCTCCNGCGGTAAAAAATCTTGTGGATGAGCATGTATGGATAAAACGGCTTTTGGCCTTAATTCCTACTATTACTGATTTTGTCGAAAAGAGTGAAACGGTTGATAAAGATCTTGTTATGAGTTGTATTGATTTCATACGAGGTTATGCTGATAAGTTCCACCATATGAAAGAAGAGGATATCCTCTTTAAATATGTTGATGAANAGTCTGAGATAATCAANNTTATGTATGANGATCATATCACCGGAAGGAACCATGTTAAGAACGTTGTTGAAGGTGCNGANANTGGAAACAAGGCTCAGATCAAAGAGCACTTGCATGGATATAGAGATTTGCTGACCCAACATATAAAGAAGGAAGATGANATCTTNTATCCATGGATAGAACGTCAAATGTCTGATAATCAGATTGGCGAGTTGTTTCAGAGGTGTAGTGCGGCAGATGCATCAGTAGGAGAAGAGCTGCCGAAGAAATATGAAAAATTTATTATTGAATTAGAAGAAAAATTCGCAAAGGAGAATTAATAATGAGTGATTGCTGCCCAGGATCAAAAACAATGGATTTTAGTGATGATGAACAAACTGAAGATGAAACAGGCGC
>JGI26272J51733_1001227_pt1 | contig 10530 bp, 6 predicted proteins | sample SaaInlV_120m_DNA_FD_51733 | JGI IMG/M metagenome (IMG submission 51733) | reverse complement strand
TTATTTTGCAGAACAGCAGAAATATCAGGTAAATCTTTACCGTATACGCAATGGAGAAAAATGGCCGGAAACTCCAATTAACAGCAAATCCAGCTCAAATAATTACTACCTTGATAAACTTAAATTGCAGATTTATCACGTCATTCGAGAGCAATTGAAAGACGCACAAGCGGACAACTCATCAGTAAAACTCCCGTTTTATGTTGATTTGCGAGGTCAAAATGGTGATACTTGGTTATATCAATTACGGTTGGTTGATAGTTTCGGAAATGAAAGTTCAGCATCTGAAACAATCACCGTTTATCTGCCGGAAATTAAAATTAATGGACAAAGTTTAAGTGAAAACGCTGATGTCCCACCCAATGAATGACCTGTGAAATTTGTTAATTTCTACTTATTAATACTGTTAAACGTTTTTCTTTTTTCCGCATGTACAGGAAATGGTGAAAACATTCAGCAACTGCTGCTCACCAATGATAACGTAAATAGTTATCTAGAGCAGCAAAAGGTGATTCTTGAAAGTGAAGAGGAAAATGTAGATGCGCATTACAATTTAGCCAGATCTTATTATTTTATCAAAAATTACGAATCTGCAGAAAAGCATGCACGGCGAGCCACACGTTTTGATCCTTTTAACGCAGCTTATTATGAGTTGCTGGGCAGCATAGCTTTTGCTCTTGAACGTTACGGTGATGCGATTACAGAATTAGCGATTGCTGTCAGGATCTCGCCGGAACGTGTTTCTGCATATTTGAAACTGGCAGCAACGTATGAGAAGATTGATGATGACGGCAGGGCAATTTCATCGCTGGAGCAGGCACTGCAGATAGATCGGCTTTATGTAGAAGCGCTTTACCATCTCGCACGCATTTATTTGCGTCAACGCGAATTCGAGGGTTCCATACGTACTCTCGATACTTTGTTGAAGCTGGAGCCAAAAAACAAAGAAGCTCTGCTCATGAGAGTTCAATCATATTCGCTTCAAGGCAGTTACTATTACGCCCAGACTCTCGCGGAAGAAATGCTAAATCAGTTTCCGGACTACGCACCGATTCGGCGTGAATTACTCCGGATTCAATTCGCACAGCAGCAATGGCCTGAAGCACAGGCTTTACTCGTTCAACTGAGAACAAAAAGTACATTTTCTGTAGAAGATCAACTGATTGAAGCATATTTGCTTTTACACCAGGAGCAGGAAAAAGAAGCGCAATTACGTTTTAAAACTATACTTGAACAGCATCCTGAAAACGTGGATGCGATCATGGGCTTAGCAGTTCAGTTGTTGCGTAAGGGATTTTTGGAAGAGTCACTTAGCTGGTTAACTCGTGGGCTGGAAATTAACCCGCGTCTTGCCAGAGCACATTATCTGCGCTCATCAATTCTGTTTCGACAAGGTGATTATCTACAGGGAGATTTAGCGATCGGTAGAGCACTGGAATTAGACTCCGCCAATCCTTCTTATCAACTGCTGTTTTTACGCAGACAACTGATGAAAGGCGAATTATCCGTCGTTGAAAAGCAGTTAAAGCGTATACAGGAAAAACATCCGTTGAATACTGAAGCACTGCAATTGCAGGCGGATTTGTTTAAAAGCCGCGGTAATTCAGTAGAAGCTGAAAAACTGCTGCGTCAGGCAATTATGGTGCATGATTCTCCTTCTATACATTTTTCCCTGGCAAGGGTGCTTTATCAACAGAGCAAATACCGTTCAGTTCTGGAAGTAACAACTCCGTTGTTAGCAGTTCTTTCAGGAAATTGGGAAGTCGTTTACCTGCATGCTCTAACTTTAAGCCGTGTTGGAAAATATGAAGAGGCGCTGGAAATTAGTCAGCCCTACCTTAAACGTAAAGAAAGCCAGGGTTATGCTCATCGTCTGGTAGGTGATCTACTACGTTACAAAAGCAAAGAGCAGCAAGCCCAGAAAATTTTCCAACAGGGATTGGTTCAGTTTCCAGGACACCTTTTTCTGGTAGATGCTTTAAGCGCGTCACTGGTCATGACTGAAGACTGGGAGCAAGTCATGGAATTACTGGAAACAACTCTGGAACAAAGTCAGCGTCTGTCCGGTAATCCGCCGATGCAGCTTTTGTTTCTGGACCGCTTAGGAGTCGCTTATCAGCGTTTAAAAAAACCTGAGAAAAAACTAAAAATATTACGTAAATATCATCAACAAAACGATCCGTTAACTGCGGCACAATTACATTCTTTGGAAGAGCAACTCTTGTTTCCGATTTCGTTACCTTCTCTTGATAAAGCATTGTCACCGTTATTGCTACCTTAAAAGCTCAACCTGAATATTCACAAAACAACTTAGTTATATGGGCTCAAACAATAAAAAAACCAGCAAATACAAATCAGCATTTCATGCTGCTGAAGTAATGTCACACGACCTTTCCCTTCTGCGTGGGAAGAAGCAGCCTGCTTTTTTTGATGATTCAGGAATTCAGGGTCTGCTTTCCACTGAAGAGATTGAAGAAGAAGTTCAACAACTGAAGAAAGTAGATGTTGACTCATATATTCAACGTGTGGTAAATCCATCCGAATCAAAAAAACGTCCAAGTGCTCCAGAAGTAATTCAGCAGTTAGGCGGAAAAATGATTACGGAAGAAACCGAAGGACCGCTTTATACTGCAGAAATTGAATTTNTAATTTCCGGNCAAACGCGAAGGTTAGGATTTATTGCCCAGAATCACAAAATACAAAATGGTGTCTGGGCTCCGAATCACCACCGGAAAGCCGCGGANAAGGTGCGATTTTTTGCTTCGTACAGTATTCCTCTNGTAACTTTCATGGATACACCGGGAGCTGCCGCCGATGCAGAAGCAAATCTGGACAACCAGTCGCACAGTATTTCATTCCTGATCAGCGAGATGGCAAATTTACAGTTGCCTGTCGTTGGTATTGTTTTTGGAGGTGGTTACAGTGGTGGAGCAATTCCTCTGGCCACTGCCAATATCCTGCTTTCCGTCAGGCAGGGTGTCTTCAACACTATCCATCCAAAAGGTTTAAGCAACATTGCACGTAAATATGATTTGTCCTGGCAGGAGTCAGCGAAACACATCGGAGTTTCTGCCTATGAATTACACTCTCAAGGTTATTTCGACGGAATCATTGATTATACTTATGATAAACCTCATCAGGCAAAAAATATCAAGGATGCAATCATCAGTGCTGTTGAAGCGACTGAAAATAATTCTTGCAAATTCTTAATTGAAAATGATTTTTTCTTTGATCATTATCGTGACAGCATCAATCATTATCTCAACCCTTCAAAACTTTTAATAGAAAGTAACAGAGTTACAGACCGCACACCAACAGGTACGCTCAATATTTTTGGTGATGTTTATCGGTTTTTGCGTTACCTCAAATTACGTCAACGAATTGTCAGCCGCTCCATTGATAGTTATGCCAGACTCAGTTCCCGTAAAACGCCTCTGGGTAAATTGCAGGAACGTCTTAAAAACGAACGTCAGGAAAAACTACAACAGTGGTATAAGACTCCGCTGGAGGTGCGATTTCACGAAAAACTGAACAAACGTTTTGAACAATTTGTCAGTTCCCGTGAGGACCGTGAAAAAGATCGTGGACGTCTAGTTGCCTTTTTCATCGGAGATCCTCGCGAGAATTATAAAAAAGCGGTTGATGACCTGACTCTGGAAATCCTGCTTTACCTCTATAATTACTGGAAGGACAGTACTGCAGAAAACCTGATAGAACTGTACGAACAACTTGGAGAATTCACTCTCAATGACCTTCCGCCTAAGAACCCTAATTTACTGGACTTGTTAAAAACTACTGTTATTAATCAAAGTTTTAAGGAAAATTTCCAGAACATACTACTGTTTGATTTGCTCTACAATCAAGTCATAGAGGCACTTCCGACGATTGCAGATGAACTGAAAGGTACAAATCAAATTTCACAGAAATCTGTTGAACAGTTGTTTGAGCAGACAGTTGAAGGTGCAATGAAGGAATTTGAAAAAAATTCTCTAAAACTTGAAAGTAAAGCAGTACGGACACAATTTTTTAAGTGGCTGGCAAATTTCATTGACGGTAAAGATTGTGATGAAGTTCTTGGTACAATCAGCGAATGGAAAAGGGTTGTCTTTCCGCGGATGAGTCCGCCGTTGTTTGGGCTTGTGCGTTATTATTTTTCCGGATTGTTGCCCTCGCTATACGAAGCTCAGCAGAACAAAGGCCGCTTTAACGGAAAAATAACTCCACGTAACATTGGTATTAAAGATTTTTGGAACCGTCTCGATCAGTCTTACAAAGATTTGCTGATCCAGAATTTGTTACGAGGATACAAAAGCTCTGTTATCAGTTCAACTAAAGTCATTGAACATTATTTCACAGACTTTAAGGAACTCTACGCAGACAGGATAACTTCAAATCCGGTTAAATTTCCAGGATTCCGTGACGCGATTGAGCAGGCCTTGGATAATGGTGTTACTCCGTGTGGTGTGGTGACTGGGTTGGGAACTTTCACTAATGAAGTAAAAGTAGAAGCAGACGTTGATAAAAAAACTGCTCCTAAAAAGCAAAATACTTCTTACCGTGTAGGTCTGGTGGTTAGTAATGTAGAGTTTCAGGCCGGAGCTTTCGATATGGCAAGCTGCGAAAAAGTTTGCCGCTTACTTGATGATTGCGCGCGTTTGAAATTGCCAGTCATCTTTTTTATCTCATCCGCGGGTATGCAAACCAAAGAAGGCGGCGGATCTTTATTCTCAATGGCTATTATCAATGAACGGATAACAAGATTTGTAAAAGATCTGGACCTTCCTATATTGTGTTTTGGTTTTCGTGACTGTACAGGAGGTGCACAAGCGAGTTTCGTAACGCATTTGCTTGTGCGTACCTACTATTTATCAGGTTCACAAATTCCATTTGCCGGTCAATTGGTGGTGGAAAGCCACTTACCGGCTCATTCAACTTTGTCGAATTACCTTTCCACAAATCCTGGCACAATGGACGGTCTTGTCAAAAATCCTTTTGACACCGATATTGATCAAAAACTTTTGGAAATAGATCCGCAGATTCCGGTTGCGAAATATTCAGTCGAGGAAATTATTTCACGAGTCTTGTCTGGTGAATATCAGTTGTCTGTAGGTGATGAAGTTCAGACATATTCTACTCAGGAAAATTTNCATACAGGTGAACTTAAACGTGTGCTGATTCACGCACGCGGCTGCACNGCGGCACGTTTGATACGAGGTGTTCAGGATGCCGGAATGGAAGTGGTCTTAGTTGCCTCGGATGCTGATATGGAAAGTTATCCTGCAACCTTGCTGCGTGAAAAAGACCGTTTGGTCTGCATTGGAGGCAACACNCCGCAGGATAGTTATTTGAACGGAATGAGCGTAATCAGAATTGCAGAACAGGAGGAAGTAGATGCAATTCATCCAGGCATTGGATTTTTGTCGGAATCTCCGCATTATGCAAGAATTTGCCGGGAACACGGTTTTAACTTTATCGGACCGCGTGTTGCGAACATGGATAGAATGGGTAACAAGTCAAATGCAATTGCGACTGCCCAAAATTTAAAGATACCNGTTGTCCCTGGTAGTGAAGGTGCTTTAATGGATCCTGCACATGCTCTGGTTGTTGCCGCGGAAATTGGATTTCCGGTGCTGATAAAAGCGGCACACGGAGGAGGAGGAAAAGGTATTGGAGTAGTCAGAGAAGCAGGGCGCTTCAAATCAATATTTTCACGGATGTTTCAGGAAGCCCTGAGTGCGTTTGGCAATGGAGATTTGTATTTAGAAAAATTCGTCGGTTCGATGCGTCACCTTGAAGTGCAAATAATCCGTGACATGCATGGNAATTCAAAATTATTGGGAATACGTGACTGTTCGGTTCAGCGTAATTATCAAAAACTGATTGAGGAAACTGCTTCCGGAATTCCGAAAAATATCAGGGATCAGGTTTNTAATTATGCAGGTAAATTGATTGATGAAATTGATTACATCGGTGCAGGTACTGTTGAATTTATTTATGATCTTGATCAAAAATGTGTTTATTTTATGGAAATGAATACAAGGCTGCAGGTAGAGCATCCTGTATCCGAAATGGTTTCAGGAACTGATTTGGTGCAACTGCAGTTGGAAGTAGCTCAAGGTGACAATATTGGTGGACTGGATGTGAAGCTCAATGGTCATGCGATTGAATTACGTGTGATTGCAGAGAAAATAGAACTCGACGATGAGGGTGAGCTGCGTTTTATTCCGGATCCAGGGCATGTATCGGAAGTGTATTTTCCGGAAAAAGCAAATGTGCGTGTCATTCAAACAGTTGCTACTGGCTCTGTAGTATCACCATATTACGATAGTCTGATTGCGCAGATAATCTGCTGGGGCAAATCACGCAAAGAAGCAATCAGCAGTTTGCTCGAATATTTGAAGGGAGTTAAAATTCATGGTGTCTCCACTAACTTAGCTTTGAACCGGCTAATTCTGCAGGATGTAGAATTTCAAAAAGGACGTTTCAGTACCAGATATTTGGTTGACTTGTTTGAACGGATTGATGAAAAGAAACTTCTTAGTGAATCCCAAAAAGATTCAGGGACTACTAAAAATGCTGTTGACCAGAAAGCCATTATGCTGGAAGGTTCAGATGAATTGAAGGTTCTCTCTCCGCAGATGGGTGGTTTTTACCGGGCTGCGTCACGTGAGGATGAACCATTTGTAAGTGAAGGACAGATCATTGATGTCAATCACATTCTGTGTTTGTTGGAATCAATGAAAGTCTACACGGAATTATCATTGGCAGACTACAAAAGCCCTGATGGAGAACCATTATATCTCGATGATGTGAAGTACAAAGTTACTCGGGTTATTGCCGAAGACCAGAACACTGTAAACCAAGGTGATTTGCTGTTTGTGATGCAGCCTGTGGATGCCTGATCTTGTTTCTGCTCTCATGAACGTACCTTTAACAAAAACTGTTGCCCNGACATATAGCACTTCTACCAGTTTAGAACACATCCTAAAAGTAGTATCCACTGATATTGAGTTGCTTGAGCTAAAAATATTAAGTGATGTAAAGACCGATATCCCTTTGCTCAATAATGTGGCAGATCATATTCTGAGTTCNGGAGGAAAAAGGCTGCGCCCCGCACTTGTACTGTTAGGTGCAGAAATGTTTGACGGCGTGGATGAACGAGTCATGCAAGCTGCACAGGTAATTGAATATCTGCACACTGCAACTCTTCTGCACGATGATGTGGTTGACGGTGCGGAAACACGTAGGGCCAAGCAGGCTGTTTGCAGGGTTTGGGGTAATGAAGCCAGCGTTCTTTCAGGAGATTATTTGCTGTCCATGGCATTTCACCGCCTCACAAAATTGCGTAATCTGGAAGTGCTGGAACTGATGTCAGAAACAACAACAAAGATGGCACGGGGTGAGTTATTACAGTTGACTCGTTCCTTTGAGACAGCAAACGAAGAAGAGTATCTTGAAATCATTATCAACAAAACAGCCTGTCTTTTTGCAACTGCAATTAAAACTGGCGCCTTACTGGCTGGTGCCTCAGGTGAATCCGCAAATAAGTTGTATGATTACGGAATGGCACTGGGAATATCATTTCAGATTGTGGATGATGCTCTTGATTATGCAGATGAAAAGAAAACCGGAAAACCTGTTGGCGGGGATTTGCAGGAACGTAAAATAACTCTTCCTTTAAGTCACCTGCTGGGCCAAGCAAATGCGTCCGATAGAAAGCGTCTTGATTCGATCCTCTCCATGGAGGAAATAGCAAAACCACAGATTGAGGAGGTGATCGAGTTGATGCAGCACTATGGTTCTATCAGTTACACTTTAGAATTTTCCAGAAAACATGCTNCCGCGGCAAAACTGAGTATCGCAAATTTTCCAGAAACAAGGCTTACAAAATCCCTGTCAGATATTGCAGATTTTGTCGTTTCACGCCAGCTTTGAAGAATCCTAAAAAAGTTCTAATCAACAGCATTTGAACAGACACAGGCATTATTGCTTTCCGGACTGCGAATTTATTTAGAGAGGAATTATAAATATTTAGTTTCAGTTACAACTGCTCTGCTTTAGAAAATAAATCGTCCTATTTTTTCTGAGTAGAAAATGAGTGGCGGCTGTAAAGAGAACTCCAGCGGGCTGCTCGGCGGGCTGCTTCTCCNAGTGAAATTAGAATGTCTTCNATTTTGAGTGGTTTTTCAAAAAAATCATAAGCACCTCCCTGCATACATTGGATAACATGCGGTAATGTGCTGTGTGATGTCATTACGAAAATCTGCATCAGCGAATTCATTTCCTTGATCTGCATCAATAATTCCACTCCGCTCATCTCTGCCATCATGATATCTGTTATCACAACATTGAAAAAACTACGCTCCAGTGTGTTCAAGGCCTCTTCTGCGCTTTTGGCAGTGCTAACGTGATAGCCGGCTTTTTCCAGAGTCTGACGGAGAACCATGCGGATATTTTCGTCATCATCCACCACCAAAATGCTTAAATCTAATTTAGTTGTTTTTTTCATGGAATTTTCTTTAAGAACTTAAATATTCTTTTGCTGTTTTACTGAGTGAACGTATAAATCCAGCACGATCCGGTGCAACCATTGCGGCATTACCGATCAGTGCGGCATCGCAGGGAATTTTCAGCAGACTTATGATATCCTCCTGAGAATTGACGCAACTGGCGCTGATCAAAAGTTTTCCGGGCTGTTTTTTCCAACTTCTTAATTCCGGATTACGTTCCCACCACGATGAAATTACATCCACACTGCCAAAATCATATGTTTTAATCGGTTCTTCCGGAATCGCGGCAATTGCTCTATTGTTGATCATTAAAATGTCCGGATTAACCGCAAGTGCTCTTGGCAGTTCATTCTCCAGCGAACATTCCACAACTGCCTCCAGTCCGATTGTTTTTGCTTCAGCAATTATTTTAGCTAATTCTGCCTGCTGAAAATAATAAGCCAGAATTAAAGCCGCGCTCGCACCGCGTACACGTCCCTCCAGTAGTTGGTAAGGAGTTATTATGAACTCTTTATGCAACAAAGGCAAAACAGTTGCCTCACGCACAATTTCGAGTGTTTCAAGAGAACCTCCGAACCAGTTTTCATCAGTAAGCACAGAAATAGCTTTTGCGCCTCCTGTTACATAATCACGCACAACTGCTTCCGGATCAAGACTTTCTACATTTCTGCGTCCTGGTGCTTTTGATTTAACCTCTGTAATCAAAGATATTGGCTCCTCTGGTGCTCTTAATAAAGCTTTGCGAAAATCCGCTGCTTTTCCAAGTGCTTCTGATTGGCAGCGTAAAATTGTTTCAGAAATTATTTTCCGGCGTTGAGCAACTTCTTTTAATTTAAGATCGTGTAATTTATCTAAAAATGTTCTCATTGTTATGCAGCTTTAGAAAGTAGAAAAGCAGGATGCAGAAATAGCCAAAGTCAGCAACTGAAAGTTATACAATCGCTATGCCTTTAGCCTTCACTTATTTCAAAATATGATTTCCCTCTCAGTATAAGTTAAATTAACATTTCATGTCCTTATTTGTTCTATCTTTAGTTCTTTTTTCCGCCTTAATGCACGCCGGCTGGAATCTGTTTGTTAAACAAAGTCCAGATCGTCTGGTAACAATGGCAACACTGGATCTTGTCAGCGGTGTTATCGGCATTGTTGCACTACCGTTTCTGCCAATTCCACATCCTGAAAGCTGGCCTTATCTTTTTGCTTCGGTGATACTGCATTTAGGTTACCAGCTTTTTCTGGTTAAAGCCTACATTTATGGTGATCTGGGGCAAGTATATCCAATTGCAAGGGGAACCTCACCGCTCTTATTAGGTTTTGTTTCTGTGTTTTGGCTTGGAGAAGGACTTAGCACAAAAATGATGTTTGCTATTGGACTGATCACTCTGGGCATATTCAGTCTGATGTTTCGCGGAAAAATATTTTTAGGCCATTCTCTACGTCCTGTTTTTTACGCGTTGGGCACAGGAAGTTTCATTGCCGCTTATACACTTACAGATGGATTAGGAGTTCGTTTTTCCGGAAACGCTGCTTCATACGTACTTTGGTTGATGGCATTGGAATGCTGGCCTTTGCTGGGAATTACGCTTTACCGGCGTAAAAGGACGTTGCTGAGTTCCCTCCGACAAAACTGGAAATTTGCTGTACCGGGAGGGATGTTGTCAGTTTCTGCATATGGAATTGTGGTCTGGGCCATGCAGCATTCTCCTATTGCTCTGGTATCGGCAATCAGGGAAAGCAGTGTGGTAATTGCGGCTTTGATGAGCATCTGGATTCTGAAAGAGGAAACTACAGCAAAACATCTAATCGCGGTTGCGATGGTCGCCGCTGGAGTGATACTGACTCGTATATAAGTTTCTCACATTTGCTGCAGTGATAAAAAGTATCTAAACGTCAATTTGTCATTTCAACTATAAGGAGAAAACTTAATGATATTATAGTTGTAGTTTAGACAATATTTCTCGCTTTGTAAGTTATAACACGGTTTCATGACTTTTACAGGTTCATCATTTTTTCTCAAAAT
>JGI26272J51733_1001225_pt1 | contig 10536 bp, 5 predicted proteins | sample SaaInlV_120m_DNA_FD_51733 | JGI IMG/M metagenome (IMG submission 51733) | reverse complement strand
AGTAATTATGAACTAAATAGAACCATAGGTGATTTGAATCAGGATGGCGTTCTTGATGTTTTGGATATTGTCGAAATTGTTGATTGTATTCTTGGCGATCCTGCTGAAAATTGTCTTTATGGCGATGTCAATGAAGATGGAATTGTGGATGTTATTGATGTGGTACAAATGGTAAGTCTTATACTAGGCCGGTAGATTAATCAGTATGTAATAATCCTTATTTACAGACTCTCAATTGATGGAAACTGCGTAAATTATCCTTTTAAATTCAACTTTTTACAAACNAGGAGAACCCGGTCATGGGGAAATTTACCCGTTTATTTTATGCAGTTCTATTGTTATCATTTTTACCGACACTGATTTTTGCATCAATGGTTAATGATGATGATAGCCAGCCCAATACTCTCCGGGAGGTGGTATTCACAGGAACCATATTTGGCTACCTGGATGATCAACAAGATGAATTCTTCGCTCTGCCGGGTGTCCATGTTGAGGTTCTGGTAAATGGAGGAAATACCTTTTATGCCGACACCTGGAGTGATGAAGCCGGTCATTTCTCCTTTGATGCCGATTACCCAGATAGCAACTGGCCATTTTTTCATGAAGCCGATGCCGTTGTCACTGCCGATGGATATTACCAACAGGAAATCACCTTAGATTTCAGCGCCTGGCCCATTTATATGAATTTTTACCTTTTGCCTCTACAAACAGAAAATGACTATTTATCCGGTTATGTATATACGCAATCCGATCCAGACGGTGAATTGATTCCTGTTTCTGGTGTTTTGCTTGAAATTTTTGACAATGAATTGCTGGCAGATTTTACTACTGCAGAATCTGGTTATTATGAATTCGGATTCATTGCCTATGATGCAAACCTCATCGTTGTGAGTGCAGAAGGATACTTAATCCAGGAAGCTCCATTACCGGGATATTCTGAGGAACCTATTGTTCTTGATTTTATTCTACAGCCTGAGCCTGATCCATCAGATTTTGGTCAAATTTCAGGCGAGGTAACAACCAGTTTATCTCTTAACGGAATAGTTTATCCACTTGAAGGCGCCGTAATTCATGCAGCCCAATTAGAAGGTGAGCAATTATGGTATGAGACTTCAACGAATGAAATTGGTCAATATGAATTGGATCTACCTGTTTCGGAAATCCCCTGGCAAGTCACCTGCAATTCTATAATCGGTAATCAATCCATGGAGGTGATCATCGAGGCATCTACGGAAATTGTACTTGACTTTCATTTGAATGCCTGGGAATATCCGCCATTGTCACCGCCGGTGAACCTGATCACAGCTCTATCGGAAGATGAGTCTGTAGTTTGGCTCAATTGGGAGCCGCCCGTTGAATGGCCCTTGTTCTGTAATCCCCAGTATACTGTTTCAGCTAATAATATGGTCGATTCAGATCATGATTGGTATGTTTTGGGCGAGACGAGTGACCTGGAGTGGCAGGATTTCCCAGAACCATTTAACGGCGAAGAGCTGGATATGTGTTATCGGGTGACGGCCTTTTGTGAAGAAATTAACTCGGCATCAGGAAATATTTCGTGTATTCAAAGCTGGGAAGTGCAGTTCCCACCGCCCCCAAATGGATTATCGGCTGTGTATAATCTTGAACCTGATCCTGCTGGTTCTGTGATGCTTGATTGGTATTACCCGATAATACCTGAACCTGAGCTTCAACCCATTTTCCAGGTATATGCCCATCTTGGTGAATTATCAGAAAATGAATATATTTATATCGGCGGGACCACTGAGTTACATTTTGAATATCAATTTGACGGATTTGATGAACCAGCGCCGGTGAATTGTTTTCGCATCAATGCCCAGGTAGGGGAAGAGTTATCAGAATACAGTAATACTGTATGTATCAATCTTGAGGATGAAGAACCAGGCGAATTCCAGCTTTTTGGTAATGTTTACATCGTTGGAGAAACACAGGAGATGATTGTTGGAGCTGGTATCCAGGCATTTGATGTCATGAGCGGTGATGAGTATGAAACGATTACCGATGAATCTGGGCATTATGAGTTAATTGTTGAACCGGGTGAATATATAATTACCGGGACCTATGCAAATGAAATCTTGCAGCAGCATCAGCTGATCCTCGAGAATACCTGGGGTTTGCAAATTGATTTTTGGTCTGGCGAATTCCCTGAATCACATCTACTCAATGGTATGGTATATGGCCGTGCTGCCAACGGTGAATTAGTCCCTGTCTCAGATGCAGAACTGATGTTGGTGCAGGAAGGGATCTACATGTATTCTACTTCAAATGCCGGAGCCTATGAGATTGATTTGCCTTGGGATGGATACTGGACGGTTTCAATCCATGCCTCCGACTTCATGGACCTCAATCAGGATATATGGTTTGATGACAGTGGGGAGATTAATTTTACACTTACGCCACTGGGTGATCTTTACCCAACGTGGTTGAGGGCTGGATCAAATACCGGTATTCCAGGTGCCAACGTGGATATCGAACTTATCATTGAAAATCCTGAGTCTGTCAGTGATATTGGATTTACGCTGTCAGAAACCCCACAATGGCTGACGACTATTGAGCTGATATCAAATTTAGAATGTTTTACTACAGTAGTTGATGATGATGGTACAGGAGTCAATGTCTGGTTATATGGCGTCGAGGATTGTATTTTAGAACCAGGTATTAATCAATTTGCAACGTTGGTTTTTCAAATATCCGAATCAGCAGAATTTGGACAGAATATTATTATCTCATTTGAGGATGTTTCAATATTAGATGCCTATGGTAATGACTTATATATTTTTACAGAAAATAGCATAATTATATTAGAGTTGCTTGGCGATGTAAATCAGGATGGAGAAACGAATGTTTTGGATATCGTTCAATTAGTGAGCTTCATTCTCCTTTCTACTGAGCCTGATGAATATCAATTATGGGCGGCAGATATGAATGGCGATGAAATGCTGGATGTACTTGATATTGTTCTTTTAGTGGATGACATTATTTCAGAATAAACTTCTGATCATCCATTCATCTCTAACCAGGTCAATTGCTATTTTATCAGCAACATCTTTTTGGATTGGCTAAAGTTATCCGCTTGTAAGCGGTAAATATAAACACCGCTTGTAAACTCAGATCCATCAAATTTTACACTGTATGATCCAGGCCACTGTCTTTGGTTTACCAGTATTTTAATTTCCTGTCCAAGTAAATTGTGTATCGTCAATGATGTATTGCCATAAGTTGATAATTCATAACTGATCACTGATTCAGGGTTGAATGGATTTGGATAATTCTGATTTAAAACATATCCATCCAAAGTATAAGCCTCATGAATATCAAGCATATCTGTGAAAAGTGTTTGACCTGGTACAATTATTTCCAGTCCATCTTCAATTTTTAACCATATAGAAATATCTGACGACTGGTTATATACGGTGCTGTCCGTATAGACAAGATTATTAATGGCCCGCAGGTAATTGGCAACCTCAATATTCCTGGCATACCAAATATCATCCCGATTTCCCAAATCCTGACATATTGTGGTTAGTCTATTCCATCCGCCATTATCCAAAAAGTGACTATGTCCCCACATATATAACAGCGCCATACTTTCCAAATCCCAATCGATTAATTGATTTGCAAAGGTGATGCCGTCCCAATCATTTATAGTGGGATCCCACTGCATCAGGCCATCCGGTAAATTCTGTGGAATCTCAAGGCTGCGGGTATCGTTTGTCGTTCTTGCATATCTAATACCCTCATTCTGAGCGATATCAATGACCCGATAATCATATGCTCCAGTACCGGCTCCACCAAAAGGGTAGGCCATTCCGTTGATATCATATCCCACAAGATTGCTTAGAGTATTACTGCAGTTTTCTATCTCATTTCTTATGGCAGTAGTGTCACCATGGGCAAGATAGGGATGATGTTCCGAATGGTTGGCAACTTCGTGATTTTCGTACAGACTGCTTACCTGCCCGCTGCTGACAAAATCATCATTCCCCAGGAAGCTTGATGTCAGACTGAATGTGCCAATGATCCCATTTGAATTGAAAAGATCTACCATCTGGACATCAGCAGATGGTCCATCATCATAGCTCATTATTAAAGCTTTCCATTTTCCATCCGGCCAGGCATACAATGTCGGATCAATATTACGATTTGGTAAATGAACATTTCCGTTTACAAAAATTCCCTGGAGTATATCAATGGTGAGTGGCAAAGATTCCGTTATGTAATCCGCATCTATAACAACTGAATTATCCATATCAGCAGCAAGCCTGACCCTAAAATAATTGTTATTGCCATTGTAATCGCCAATGATTAGCTGACTCAAGGACTGTGGATCTAAAAATGCGAATGTGATATTTGCATCCAAAGGGCTGTTTATCCATTCTGGTCCAAGTTCGGCTAACTCCAAGTTCTCAAATGAATATGTAAGAGAATTATTGAATACTGTTGCTTCAAATATATTATTCTCTTCCTGAATAAAGGGTCCATGTATCGCTATGTTTTGACCTTCATATTCATTCGGCAGATTGATCACGGATACGGACAAGTTTGTAATTGCTGGCGGTGGTAATTGTACTTCTCCATTGACAATAAGACTTGGCTCATTTATATCAATGATCAACCACGGCGGCGCTGTCAAACTATATTGGGCATCAATCACCACAATATTCATGATATCGCTTGTTAGAGCCACCCTGAAATTATTGTCATTGCTCCCATAGTTTCCGACGATTACTTGGTTCCAGGTACCCGGCTGAAAAAATGAAAATGCGGCGTTGGCTCCATCAGGAATATCTAACCAGCCATAATCAAGTGGGGTGATATCTATATCATAAAATGTCAGAGAGAGAGTATTATCAGCAACCACAGAGAGGGACAAATTATTATTCCAATTATTTATGGTGCCGGCTAATGCTAACTGATCACCCTCAAATTCAATCGGTAAATTAATCACCTGAACCTGAACATGTGTTTGAGCCTGTATCCAACACACAAAAACTGATAAATAAAGCATTATTATCGCAAGACAGCGATTGTACATATTGTCCCCAATTGATTATATAATTATGTGGACAAATTAAACATTTGTAATTATTGGATACAATGACCATCCTTTTAGAATGAGATGAATTCCTGATCCAGCAAACATTTAGAATATTTTGATATATTAATAGAAAATAAAATATCAGTTTTAGCATGACTCGTTCGTCAAAAAAATATTTAATGATTATAAAATTAAACAAATTATCAGTAAAAAGTATGTTTATATGGACTTAATTGTATTTTTATCGAATATGTATTCCACATATAGATTATATGTTTCTATATTATCAGGCCTTCCAGAACAAATATCATAACAGAAATAATTCTGTATTTACTGACAACAGGAGAGGAAATGTCAAAATATATAAATATAATCTNTTTAGTAATATTCATAATTATCAGTTCATTAAGTTACAGTCAGGACCTATACAATCCATACCATGTGAATGAATTAAATATAGAATTTTATAATCCTGATTATGATTCGATCCTCCAGGACCGGTGGGAAATCGATGACAAGAGTTATCTATTAGCCACCATAACTATAAATGGTCAGGAATATGACAGTGTAGGTGTGCGTTATAAGGGTAATTCCACATTCTATTGGGCGCAGGAAACCAATAATCCGAAGATGCCTTTCAACATTGATATAGATTTAGTTCATGATGATCAGAATATTAATGGTTACAATAAACTCAAACTATCAAATGCACTATTTGATATTACCTATGTGAAAGAACCAATTGGGTATATTACTGAAGGTCTTTATTTACCCACATCAGAGGCTGGATACATGGATGTATCTGTTGATGGCGAGCATTTAGGTCTGTATGTCAATGTTGAGTCGGTCAACAGACAATTTCTCAGTAAGCANTTTGGTAACAATGACGGAACCTTTTTTAAATGCGAACCCCAGTACCATTATGGTGATGTATATTTTGCCTGGCCATCATTAGCATGGAATGGAAGTGATTCACTGCATTCTCAATACCAAATGGGTTATGAATTAAAATCTGATNGTGGTTGGCAGGATTTAATTGATCTCATATATACACTTAATTTTCAAATCGAGGATATTGAGACAATTTTAAATGTCGACCGGGCCCTCTGGTTTTTCGCAGCCTCAACAGTGATGCCTGATGTGGATGCATATACTGGTCTCTACAGGCATAATTATTATTTATACCGCAATACCAGCAGTGGGCAATTTGAGGTCATTCCATGGGATAAAGACCAGACTTTTGGCAATTCAATTATCAATCTTGTTCTTGAAGAGGGCGGTAATATTCAATGGATCTATCGTCACTCCCCCTTTCAATATGAGGGCGATCACTCTCGACCATTATTTAGCAGACTCATAGATATACCANTCTATAAAAAGATTTATACAGCACATATAAGAACCATTATCGATGAGATTTATAATGTGGATTACTTTTTAGATTTTGCCAATACCATTCAGGATTCAATCGAACCATATGCTTCAAACGATCCCAATGTTTTTGAATCTTTTGAGGGTGGGGATTACTTTGAATATAATGTCGATCATTTCATGATTACACCGGATGGGGTACGATGGTGCGGCATAACCTCCACTGTTGCTCCTCATTCGAACTTTCTATCATTCAACTCAGAAATATCCAAGATCGCCCCGACTATTTATAATGTAAATCAATCTGTGGCAAATCCCAGTCAGGATGATACGGTTTGGATAACCACTGAAATTTCCGATGCAGAGACTGTGGAGTTGATGATTACAATAAATGAGTTTCCGGCAAATTTTATTTCAATGCCAATGTTTGATGATGGGGAGCATGAAGACGGCATAGCCAATGATAATATTTATGGTGTCAGTATTCCATTTTCTAATTATGGTCAGCATATAAAATATTATATCCGGGCTTCAAATGATGATGCTCTGGTACTTGAACCTCAGAAGGCAGAACGGGTTTTCTTTGAATACGTAGTTGGGGCAACCGTTTTTGATGGAACAACCATCGTAATCAACGAAATAAATTATAATTCATCAGATGACATTAACCCAGATGACTGGGTCGAAATCTATAATCCACTTGATACAGATGTGGATATTAGCCAATGGGTCTTTAAAGATGAGAATGACGATCATATTTTTACATTTGCTGATGATCTGTCTCTTGGATCACATGAATATCTGGTACTTTGTGAAAACTCCACTTCATTTATGCAATTTTTTCCAGAAGTAGAAAATTACATTGGTGACTTTGGCTTTGGTCTCAGCGGTGGCGGTGAATTAATCCGCTTATTTGACTCTGATGGAATTCTTATTGATACAGTCACATATGATAATGATCCACCATGGCCTCCCGAACCGGATGGTTTTGGCCCCACACTTGAATTAAACAATCCAATTGCAGAAAATTCGGATGTTTCCAATTGGTTTGCAAGTGAGGCAAACGGCACANCTGGTGAGGTAAATAGTAATTTCCAACCTTCCGGTTGCTCTGATCTGGCAGGAGATGTCAACCTTGATAATATTATTGATGTTTTGGATATCGTCTTTACCATTGGCTGTATTTTCTCTGGGGAATGTGATAATTGCCCGGATGTAAATGACGACGGCAATATTGACGTCATTGATATTGTGCAATTAGTGGATATAATTCTCGGAGACTGATAATCTAATACCCAAACAATATTATTTTAGATTAAGAAGGAGAAATCATGAATATAGTTGTGGCAATGGTACAAGGAGATTTGAAATAACTCAAAGATATTAAGTCGTCTAGTATCAATTCGACAGTTAGTTTTTTTTAGTTTACATTAACGATTATTTTGTAAAATTATGATGTTTCAAGTAGAAATATTCACAGCAGATGACAATAATTATCATTTTACAAAATATCCATAGTTAACGAGCTAAACTTCAACCCGTGGGAAATCCTGCGGGTTTTTTTGTATAATAAAGGATGTGTTAAAAAGATCACTCGGCTATCTGCTGATTGAAATCTCAAAAACTGAAACAATATAACGATTAGATAAATGTCAAATAAATTCACATAGAGGGGATGGCTTGAGACCTAAAGTTACTTTTTTAACTGAAGTTCTGATAAAACAGATTATATCTGAAGCAGTAACAATCTTATGCAAGATTGGTGTGGAAATTCATAATCCTGCCGTACTGGATCTGCTTGAAACTCATGGTGCCACTGTCGACAGGGATACATCTAATGTAAAATTTACAGACACACTCATTGAGGAATCCCTTAAATCTGTCCCGAGCTCTTTTAATTTGTACGATATACATGGAAACGAAACTCATGATTTTTCCGGTTTCAATATCCACTTTACTCCTGGTTCATCAGCCCTGAATATCCTGGATTACTCTACAGACGAGAGACGTAAACCGGATACAAGTGACTATATAAATTATGTCAGGCTGGTAGATCAACTTAAAAATATGGCCTCTCAGAGTACCGCTTTTATACCCGATGATGTTCCAGAACAGATGTCGGACAGTTATCGATTATTTCTNAGTCTTTTATACGGTAGGAAACCAGTTATTACCGGTGCATTTTCAATTGAATCTTTCAATATTATGAAGGAATTTCAGCTGGCAATAAGGGGAACAAAGGAAATGCTGGCTGAGAAACCGTTGACGGTATTTTCCTGCTGTCCCACGTCACCATTAAAATTTAGTCATGCAACATCGCAGAATATTTTAGATTGCGCCAAATATGCTATTCCAGTTGAAATAGTCACTATGCCGTTGTCAGGATTTATAGCACCGGTAACATTGACNGGCACCCTTGTTCAGCATACGGCAGAAACTTTTAGTGGNATCGTTATCAGCCAGATGGCCACACCCGGCNCNCCCATCCTCTATGGTGGTTCTCCAGCAGTATTTGATCTCCGTTATGAGACAACACCAATGGGTGCCATCGAGACGATGATGCTGGATTGTGCTTATAATGAGATTGGAAAATATCTTGGAATCCCCACCCAGGCCTACATTTCTTTAAGTGATGCTAAACAACTCGATGCCCAATGCGGTCTGGAAACCGGCATGGGTGCAACGCTTGCTGCTCTNGCCGGGATCAATAATATNTCCGGTCCCGGTATGCTGGATTTTGAAAGTACCATTAGTCTTGAAAAACTGGTTTTGGATAATGAAATCTGCGGCATGACTTTTCGAATGCTGGAAGGAATCAAACCTCGAGAAGATTTCCCTTCTGAACCGATTTTCACNGAACTATTGAAGGATGAGCATTTACTCATCGCCAATCATACACGGAAACATCTCAAGCATGAACATCGCTTTCCCGGTCCAGTCATTGATCGAGCCAATCATTCCCGCTGGAAAGCTGACGGTNCCTTAACATTAACGCAACGGGCGCATGCTGAAGTAGAAAATCACATTAGCGAATATCAGCCGAATGGNCTGTCCNAGGAAATTAGCCGNGAAATGATCCAACTTATGGAAACTGAAGCAAAAAGATTTGGATTATCTTCACTACCGGAAAGAGTCTCTTGAGACAATCCAGTTTATTTAACCCTACTGAGATTCTGCCAAATGAAAAGGATATTCTCAAACATCAGGGCATACCTGAAGAACATACACCATCCACCAGGATTCAAAATATACTTTCAGAAGCTATCATCTTGTTTATAGGTGAAGCCAAACCTCAATGGATAAGAGCTCANGTAAGTAGGTCAGAATTTAAGGCAATATATTTGGGAGCCGGAGAAAACTTCATAGAAAATCCACTTGAAAATATATATTCCCAGGCATCGAATTTGGCATTGTTTGCCCTGACGGTTGGTCTGGAAATCAGTAATAAAATCGAAAATTTATTCCAGCAGAAAGAATATGCCCTGGCAGCCATGCTGGATTCAGTGGCGTCAACTGCTGCCGAAAATGCCGTGGCAAGATGTGAAAAACTCTATGAGGAATCATTACAGNAANCCGATGAANCAGCGACCGTTCTGGCATATAGTCCCGGTTACTGCGGTTGGCACATCAGCGGACAGAAAAANCTGTTTGACTATCTAAAACCTGAACAGATTGGTATTACTATCAATAATCATTTTTTAATGACACCGCTAAAATCAGTTTCCGGATTGCTGGTAGCCGGACCGCCAAAAATCCATCTGTTTAAAAATAATTTCGATTTCTGCCGATCGTGTACAGATAAAAGCTGTACTGAGCGAATGTGGAAAATAAATCATCCTGAGGAAAAAAACTCAGAGATAAGGAGAACTAATGGAATTACTACTGCAGATTTCAGCCAGTCTTCAGCAGGGTGACGACAGCAAAGTACATGAATTGACATCCCTGGCACTACAGCAGGGCCATGCACCGGAAAAGATACTGAGTGATGGTTTAATCGCCGGTATGGATATTATCGGTAAACAATTCCGTCATCATGAAATATTTCTGCCGGATGTTTTGATGGCAGCCAAAGCTATGAATGCCGGTCTGGACCTCTTAAAACCATT
>JGI26272J51733_1001172_pt1 | contig 10827 bp, 7 predicted proteins | sample SaaInlV_120m_DNA_FD_51733 | JGI IMG/M metagenome (IMG submission 51733) | reverse complement strand
TGAAAACTTTATCGCCTCCGATACCGCTGCACTGCTCCCCTACACCAACCGTTTTATCTTTTTGAAAGATGGGGATCTGGCCGAGATTCGCCGTGACAGTGTACTTATTTTTGATGAACACAACAGTCCAGTAGAGCGGGAGATTCACACCTCCAAGCTCTCAGCCGAAGCCACTGAGCTTGGCCCCTACGCCCACTACATGCTGAAAGAGATCTACGAGCAACCCAATGCCATCGCCGAGACGCTGGAGGGGCGCATCCACAACGGTGCAGTGATGGCGGGGATCTTTGGTCATGAGGCTGCAGCCATCTTTCAGCAGACCCAGCAGATTCAGATTGTCGCCTGTGGCACCAGCTATCACGCAGGCATGGTGGCAAAATATTGGTTCGAGCGCATTCTGGAGCTCCCCTGTTTTGTCGATGTTGCCAGTGAATTTCGTTACCGCCACCCAGTCCTGCGGGAAGGGACATTGACGGTCACACTCTCTCAATCCGGTGAGACTGCAGATACCCTCGCCGCACTGGCCGAGGTGAAGAAACGGGGATTTGATCAGACACTGGCGATCTGTAACGTCGCAGAGAGTTCACTGGTACGTGAATCGAAACTGACACTGATGACCCACGCCGGGCCTGAGATTGGGGTTGCCTCGACCAAGGCCTTTACCACTCAGTTAGTCGCTCTGCTGCTGCTGATACTCGCCATCGGCAAAGAGCAGAAGAGTCTGCCTGAGCAGGAGGAGAGAGAGATCATCGATGCGCTACAGCAGCTACCACGGCAGATCGAACAGGTACTGAACAGTGACAAGCCGATTCAGCAGATGGCAACTCAGTTTGCTGATAAGGAGCATGCCCTCTTCCTTGGACGTAACCGCATGTATCCCATTGCGATGGAGGGGAGTCTGAAGCTAAAGGAGATCTCCTATATTCATGCCGAGGCCTACCCCGCTGGAGAGCTGAAACACGGTCCGCTGGCACTGGTCGATGCGAAGATGCCCATTGTTGCCGTAGCCCCCAGTGACCTGCTCATGGATAAGCTCCTCTCTAACCTAGAGGAGGTGCGCAGCCGCAATGGGCAACTCTTTGTCTTCACCGATACCGAATCACACTTTGAGAGCAGCGATCAGATCCACACACTGGCGGTGACAGAGCCCGCCAGCTACTACACGGCCCCTATCATCTTTACCATTCCGCTACAGCTATTAGCCTATCATGTGGCACTGATCAAGGGGACGGATGTGGATCAACCCAGGAATTTGGCAAAGTCTGTGACGGTGGAGTAGAGTCAACGACTCATTAGCTCTTTAAATCGTTCAACACTGTAGACAGAAGGTTGTGTTGAATCCCCTGCGGGTACTGTAGAGGGGATAGCCTTCTCAACCACGCTCTCTGCGACCGCTTTGGGTTCAGATGCCTCTTCTACCTTGTTACTCTCTTCAGTAACAGCTGACTCTGCTTCAGCCTCTACCACCTCTTCCAGCGCTTCTGTCTGATTCATCAATAGGGCAAAGCGTTTAACACTGTGGACAGGAAGTTGTGCTGGCTCTTCTATTGATGCCTCAGAGGGAGCACTATTTTTATTCATATCCTCTGCACTCTTTGTGATCTTTTCAGGCTCTACTGCTTCCACCACTTCAGCTGCTGGTAACGCTATTTCTGCTTCTACAGTTCCACTCTCTTCAATTTCTGCCTCACCTGTATTGTTCATCAAAGCTTCGAAGCGTTTGACGCTATAAACAGAGAGTCGACTGGTCTCAGAGGAAGAGGCTTTATCGGCCAAGCTCTCTGCTGCTTTTGCTGCCTCTGCCGCTTCTGCTGCCTCTGCTGCCTCTGCCGCTTCTGCCGCTTCTGCCGCTTCTGCCGCTTCTGCCGCTTCTGCCGCTTCTGCTGCTTCTGCNGCTTCTGCNGCNTCTGCCGCTTCTGCCGCTTCTGCTGCTTCTGCTGCTTCTGCTGCCTCTGCTGCTTCTGCTGCCTCTGCCGCTTCTGCTGCTTCTGCTGCTTCTGCCGCTTCTGCTGCTTCTGCTGCCGCTTCTGCTGCTTCTGCTGCCTCTGCTGCTTCTTCACCCATTGGAGTATCCATTACTGACTCTTCTACAGTATCCATCCCACTATCATGCCGCTCTAGTTGAAGCATCCCAAAGCAGAGTATCGCAATCATCAGTAGTGTCAAAACAGGCAAGACCTTCTCCCAATCCAACTCAGAAAGGAACTCGATTACCCGCTCTTGGAGAGTCTCCTCCTCTTCATCATACTCTTCCAAAGGTAACGGTTTTGGTTTTGGCTCTGGTGCTGGCTCTGGTGCTGGCTCTGGTGCTGGCTCTGGTGCTGGCTCTGGTGCTGGCTCTGGTGCTGGCTCTGGTGCTGGCTCTGGTTCCTGCTGAACATCCTCCACATCAGAAAGCGCTTCTCCAGGAACCACAATCCGTTGATCCGATGACTCATCAATGGCTTGCTCTTCTTCAAGCAGTGATTCAAGGTCTATCGTTTGAGCCAGACGAATCCGAAAAGGCTGGTCACACACTTTACAACGCGTCGGTACCCCCTCCTCTGGAATACGGGAGGCGTTAATATTGTAGATCTTCTCGCACTTCGGGCAACTGACTTTCATAATAGGACTCACGACTTGAGATTTCTGGAGACAATTTCATACACATCTTTAGATAATCCCTCCACTTCTACAATCCGTTGTAACTCATTTCTCACTAAGGATTGCCGTATTTTGTCGTAGCGCTTCCATTGATTGAATGCACCGACCATACGCGCCGCCACCTGAGGATTGAGTGCATCTAGCTTAATCACCTGATCTGCAAGCAGTTTATAACCTCGACCACTGCTTTGGTGAAAGTGGAGCGGGTTACCGTGTGCAAAAACACCAACCACCGAACGTACCCGATTGGGGTTTGTAATTTCAAAATCAGGGTGGTTGAGCAGCGCCTCAACCTGATCTATGGCATCTTCTCGTTGAGAACCCGCCTGCAGCCCAAACCATTTATCGATGACCAAGCGCTCACCTTGCCACTTCTGGTAAAACTGCTCCAGAGCAACAGTACGGGATTCGCCCTGCATACGCTCCAGCGCAGCGAGTGCCCCCATCTCTTCACTCATATTCTCAGCTTGCTCAAACTGCACCACTGCCAGTTGATTTACGACCGCACTATCAAGTCGAGACAGCATCGCTAACAGTTGATTACGCAGGGTGCGACCATCAGCCTCTTCCGCATTGAGCTGTTGATACAGAGCAGTCATCTGCTGCTGGTAACGCTCGGCAACCGCCACAATAGCAAACTCACGAGCAGCATGGATCGCCTCAACATCGACCGTCTCCATACGCTCAGAGAGCCAGCGCTCTGTGGGCAAAATCAGCGCCTCTGTAGTCAGAGCGGGATCATCCATCGCCTCCTCTAGCAGAACACCCATAGCACCCAACCAGTCATTATCAATCTTGAGAGAGTTCTTCTGTTGGTAAGCCGCAACCATCGCCAGCAGCATCTTTTCAGCCACCTGCTGCCCCGCATCCCAGCGGTTAAACGCATCGCTGTCATGTGCCATCAGGAAGCGTTTCTCCTCCTCACTGTGGGCCGTACTCAGCAGTACTGGTGCAGAGAAACCACGCAGGATAGAGGGGACTACTGTTTCACTAACCGCATCAAAAGTGAAAGTGGTCTGGCGCTCGGTTAGCTCCAACAGTCGATCATCCTCCAACAGCTCTTCACCCGAAGTGCGAGAGAGCAGGCCAACCACTACGGGAATATGGTGTGGCTCCCATGCTGCCTGCTCCTCTCTGCTGTAGGACTCTGGAGGCTGCTGTTCTAACGTTAGGCTAAAGCGCTGCTGTTCCAGGTCCTGCTCCCAAGACGCAGATAGTCGTGGTGTCCCCTTTTGCTGGTACCAGTGCATAAATTGGCTCAGATCGCGCCCTGAAGCGCTCTCCATGGCATCAACAAACTCCTCTACCCGCACGGCTTGACCATCATGTCGGTCAAAGTAGAGGTCCGTCGCTTTTCGGTACTGCTCGACTCCCAACAAGGTGTGCTGCATTCGCACCACCTCTGCCCCCTTCTCGTAGATGGTCACGGTGTAGAAGTTACTGATCTCAATATAGTGGTCAGGGCGTACCGGGTGGGCCATGGGCCCTGCATCTTCGGCAAACTGTACGCTACGCAACATGCGTACATCCTGAATCCGTTTCACTGCACGGGAGTGGTAATCAGCGGTAAACTCCTGATCACGGAATACCGTCAACCCCTCTTTGAGGCTCAGCTGGAACCAGTCCCGGCAGGTGATACGGTTGCCAGTCCAGTTGTGGAAATACTCATGCCCGATTACCGCCTCGATATTGAGGTAATCAGCATCCGTTGCGGTCTCAGGCTTGGCGAGGACAAACATAGAGTTGAAGACATTCAGCCCCTTGTTCTCCATCGCCCCCATATTGAAGTCATCTACCGCAACGATGTTGTAAAGATCGAGATCATACTCTCGTCCATATACCTGCTCATCCCATGCCATCGAGCGTTTGAGTGAGGTCATGGCATGGTCACATTTATCGACATTATGTGGCTCGGTAAAGATCTGTAGCTCGACCTCTCTACCGGAGGCGGTCTTAAAGCTGTCTTGAATCCCCTCCAGCTTGCCTGCCACTAGCGCAAATAGGTAGGCAGGCTTGGGAAAAGGGTCTTCCCAAGTAATCCAGTGACGACCATCAGGATAGGCTCCGTTGGCGCTGCGGTTACCGTTTGAGAGCATCACTGGACAGATCGCAGGGTGCGAGGCGATGGTGACGGTAAACTTGGACATTACATCAGGGCGATCTGGAAAGAAGATGATCTTACGAAACCCTTCAGCCTCACACTGGGTGCAGTAGATGGGACCAGAGCGGTAAAGCCCTTCCAGTGCGGTATTTTTCTCAGGGTGGAGTCGAGTCTCCAGCTGCAGCATAAAGGGTTCGTTGGGCACATTGGGGATGGTTAGCGTCTCCCCCTCCCGTTGATAGTGCTGCTCGCTTAGGTTGATCCCATCCAGCTTCAGCGAGACCAACTCCTGATCACCGCCATGCAACACCAATGGGGCACCTGATACCCCTTCAGCATTAGGCTCAATACTCAGGCTTGCCTTAACTCGGGTCTCTGCCTCATCTAGGTCAAAAAAGAGTCGCACCTCTGGAATCAAGTGGTTGGGTACGGTGTACTCTTCTAGATAAGTGGTCTGGGGGGAGAGGTCTGTTGCGTCCATTTTACTTCCTGTTTACGTTTTCCTTAGTTAGCCCTATCATCCCCCATTCTTTTACTCAGGAAAACCACCTCATGGCTAGAAAAATAAAAATTTACAGTACCGCAAGCTGCCCCCGTTGTGACAAATCGAAACAGTTACTGACTAAATGGGGCATCTCCTACCACGAAGTGCGGGTTGATCAGTCTCAAAAAGGGCTGAAAGAGATGATGAAGCGCACCAACAACGCGCGCAGCGTGCCACAGATCTTTTTGGGCGATGACCATATTGGTGGATTGGATGAGCTCACCGAGGCGCATATGGACGGGGATTTGGATGGAATTAGTTAACGGGCTTCCCGCCATTGATCTCCATTGAGAAACGTCTCTTTTCTGTATCAGCCTCTTTATCAGGCCGACACGCCTTTAGCTGCACGCGATAGGTCATCCGTGCAGTATTCACCTTGCGTGCAAAACTCATCAGCTTAGGCTTCTTTTCATAATCCTTGCGCAGAAACCCACGGTGACCTTCGTGGTAAGCGAGGTAGAGGTGGTATCCATCGCTACGGGAAATCTGCAAGCTACGGTGGGTACGGTTAAGGTACCAACCGATAAAGTCAGCAGCATCTGCAAACTGGTCTCGTTTTGCCTCCTGCTTCCCTGTGCGCTGCTGATACTCTTTCCACGTTTGATCCAGTGCTTGGGAGAAGCCGTAGGCGCTGGATAGACGTTCCCCTGGGATCAATCCAAAATAGTGTCTACGGGGTGCCTCTGCATCACCAACAAAGCTGGACTCATAGCGAATCACCGCCATAATCAACTCTTGCGGTATTCCCCACTGCTGTTCTGCCTGACGCACACCGCTCTCCCACTCTGGATGTGCCTCGTAGATCGAGCAGAGATCATCTCTATTAAAGTCCGGCGCACGACAACCCGTCAGCAACAGGGCGATCAATAGAAGGCGTAGCCAGAAGGGTAAAAGAGTCATTGCGCTATTTTAACTCGATTTATAGTGTATAAAGCAAATACCCATACAGAAAACAGAGGTGAATCTGATTCTTTTTGAGAGTAGACTCACCATTAAAAGGAGGCTTATAACAATGAAAAAAATCATCACGGTACTGTTTCTTTTAACCCCTCTCTCTGCTTTGGCCAATGGCCTCTGGGTGCATCACAGTGTAGAAGAGGAGTTTGACACCATCAAAGAGTACATCGAAGAGGGGATCACCAATCAGGGGTTGGTTGTTGCCCACCGCTCAGATGTCGGAGGTATGTTAGAGCGCACAGGTAAAGATTTGGTTGCTCAGGTTCAGAAGGCGACTCACTCTGTAATGGCGATGGCCAGTACTCAAATGGGGATTGAAAATCCCATTGAGCAGCCCAAGCAGGCAACCTCTATCTTCTCCCGCTCTGAGGTGATCGAGTTCTGTAGCGCCAAACTCTCGCGCAAAATGACAGATGCGGACCCCGCCAATGTGATCTTCTGCCCCTACTCAATTGCAGTCTACACCACAGCCGCTCAACCTGAGCTGGTCCACATCTCTTACCTACAGCTATCAAAAATTGGATCCCCCTCCTCTCAAGCTGTACTACAAGAGGTAGAGGCGATGCTCGGTAGAATTGTTAGCGAAGCGACTGAGTAGCCATCATGAAAAGCTTATCCGCAACTATTCTCTTACTCCTACTCTGTAGCAGTGTCACTGCACTTGAGCTACCAACAAATGATGACTTAACCACTGTAGCCAGTAAGCCGATACGGATACCTGACTTTGAGAGCATCAAGGACCCATCCATTCGTAAACAGGCATTTATTAACCTGGTTGCCAAAGTGGCCCGCCCCACCCTCCACAGTATTGAGAAAAAACGGACCATCCTATTGGGTCTTTATCTACGCTATCGCTCTGGTGACCCACTCTCCGATGCTGAACAACAGTGGATCCTTAAGCTGGCAAAACATCTGGAAGTGAAGAATTTTGACTCCGACGAGGATGAGCAGTGGATTACACTGCTGAAACGAACGGACAGCATTCCGCTCTCTCTACTGATTGCGCAGGCTGCGATTGAATCTGCATGGGGTACCTCCCGTTTTGCCCGCGATGGCAACAACTATTTTGGTATCTGGTGCTCACGCCCAGGCTGCGGCATCGTCCCCAAACAGCGCGCAGAGGGTGCAACACATGAGGTAGAGCGCTACCCCAATGTGACCCTAGCCATTCGTAAGTATATCCACATTCTCAATACACGCCCCGCATTCAAGGAGCTGCGTAAGCTACGCCACCAACAGCGAGTAAGCCTGCTCTCTCCCTCTGGCACCATGATGTTGAAAGGGTTAGGACGCTACGCCAAAAATGGAGAGGAGTATATGCAATCCTTGGAGAAGATCATTCGCCAAAACCAGTTGGCACTGCTCGACTAATTTTCTGCTATGCTTTTCCGTTGATAATCTGAAAACGATATGGACAGAATTTTATGAAGAGACGTACACAGCTTTCCACTCTACTGTTGATTAGCGGCATAATAAGCGCTGCAACAGCCTCTGCACAATGGCTTGGCCCTTGGGGCAGTGAGGATGACCTCGCAGCGGCTTGGGGCTTGGAACCCAACACACTCAATGATCCAGATGAGGGGCCCGGTGAGACCATTGACTACAACACCCCAGAGCAACCCTTCAGGATGAATGTTCAGTCAGGCAACCCAATAAAGCCTCGCACTGCTGCCCCTGTACGCCCTGCTCCTCGTCCCACTCCACGCATAGCGGCACCTGCCGCCCCTATCAGGAAGGCTCCAGCAGCGATTACCAAAGCTCGCCCAGCACCGCCTCCATTACCGGCCAGACCCGCTCCACGCGCTCGTACCCCTTACTACGCACAAAGAAGAGCACCAGCCCCGATTCAGAGGAGGGTTCCTACCAGAGTACAGAGAAGAGCGCCTGCCCCTCGCAGTTACAACAGTTATCGGCAGCCAATGACCCCTATGCCATATTTTATGCCGCAACCATTCCAACAGATGCAGATGCCTGCAGCGCGAGCCCCTTATCCATACTATCGACGTTAGACTTTGATGCACTGCCCCTGTAAAACAGCCCCACTTATCGGGGCTGTTTACGTTTTAGGACGACAATCCACCCTTTAACAGACACTTATCCACAATCTACTTTTTTGTGGATACTCTTTGCTATCTATAGAAAAAATCTTCTCTATAAACATCTTTGGTTGTAGTTCAACGAAAAAACAGCGACTTAAGAAAAAACTTACTATTTCCTTATATATTATTAAAAATCAATAAGATAGAAGAAGTATATCATTTGATTTATTGCTGGAGTTCCTAATCGGTTGAGCACATACAGAGAATGTTAGTTCTCCACACAGCCTGTGGATAAGTGTGTAGATAAATAGGGGAACAACCCTCTTTCCCTTGAATTCGTCACACCAGCAGCAGATTGCCCGTTTTTTAAACAGCAAGCGTAATGAATGACCGGTTAGATCAGCTCTTCATCCTTTACCAGTGGAAGCTCTCCATTAAGGTCGTTATAGACCGAAAAGCCATCACTCAACGGAGGCTCCAAACTCTTTTTATCCGCAGGAACATTCTGCGTTTGAGTATCCACCCCAACCTCCGAAACCTGTTGATCAAATTCAGTGAACTCACTTACCTGATAACTGAAATTCATCCCCTCTGTCGATGTATCACCTTCTATCTTTTTTACTGCCAGCGCCACTTCTGAGAAGTTAATGGTTGAACCATCTTCTTTAATCGCTTGTCCAGTTGATAGCAGCAAGCTCTCTTCGATGACACTACTGTTCTGCTCAACACTAAGTCCAATTTGGGTAATGCCATATTCTGCAATCGAGGCCAGCTCACCCTCTCCGCTGACTCCATCCTGATTATGGTCTTGCCAAATTTTGAGCTGGGAGAACTGTTGATCGTTTGCATCGATCACCCCATCGCTATTCTCATCTAATGTTGCTAGTGCACCAATACCCGTTTTGATTCCGGGCTGAAAATATTCGGAGAAGAGTTCAGTCACATCATCAATTTCTCCATTTTGATTTTGATCCAACACCAAAAAACCATCATCAGCAGAGAGCCAATTACTCGGCACCATTGAACCATCTGGTGTCATTTCAAATAGATTATTACTGTCAACGGTAGTTAACTCAATACCATCTTCATCAAGATCAAGAGCAATTGGATCAATTAGACCTGTTGAGCTTTCCGTTGGCCGAATACTGACATTCAGTACATAATCACCAGTCCTCCCCTGATTAAGAGGCTTAACCACTACATAATAAGCTCCTGTTGATTGTACCGTCCATGAAATATAGGAGTCATAAGGGTGAACACTTCCAGAACCACCAGTTCCATAAGAGTAATCATCATTTTCTAAGAGCACACTCTGATTTTCATCATAAAAAAGCAGGTAAGTATCAACTGACAGTCCCTGATCATAACCATAATCTATATCGAGATAAACCGTCTCTCCACTTTGTAAGTCCAATTTAAAGTAATCCCAATCCGTTCCAGGATTAAGCAAACCATTAATGGATACCCAAGGAAGAGTTGTATCTCCAACATCAAGATTGGGCGCTATCTTAAATGCAGCTCTTTCAACCACAGTTGCAGTCGTGAAACTATCATTCAATTCTCCTTCGTTAAGAACCTGTAACTGTTTAGGATCATTATCTTCAATGGTAATCGTAATATTTGTGGCCGTTAGAGTAGCTTGATTAGTAGGGTTCTGAAACTGAACAGAGAAGGCCTCACCATACTCACCTATTAAGTCATCTATAATTGGTATTGTAAATTGAGTTGTAATCTGCCCTGCAGGGATAACAATTTGTCCCGCAACATCTAGATAGTCACTACCTGCCTCTGCTGTACCAGAAAATGTCTGATATTCCCAAGAAACTTCTTTAATAAACATTTTGGAAAGGGTCGCAGTAAAGACAGCCTCTCCAGCCTGTTCTTGTACGTTATCTGCAGTAATTGTAATCCTCGGAGGAATTGACAATTCTGCTACACGAGCAGCTTCAACCCGCGCAGCCGCAGCTTCTTGTGCTGCCCTAGCCGCAGCCTCTTGCGCCGCCTTAGCTGCAGCCTCTTGTGCTGCCTTAGCTGCAGCCTCTTGTGCTGCCTTAGCTGCAGCCTCTTGTGCTGCCTTAGCTGCAGCCTCTTGTGCTGCCTTAGCTGTAGCCTCTTGTGCTGCCTTAGCTGCAGTTTCCTCTGCCGCCTTAGCTGCTGCAGTTTCCTCTGCCGCCTTAGCTGCTGCAGCTTCCTCTGCCGCCTTAGCAGCTGCCTCTTCCTCTGCCGCCTTAGCAGCTGCCTCTTCCTCTGCGGCCTTAGCGGCTGCCTCTTCCTCTGCGGCCTTAGCGGCTGCCTCTTCCTCTGCGGCCACCTCTTCCTCAATTGACTCTTCTTCAGCTGTATCTTTTTCTTTTATCTGATCTTCGACCACCTCATCACTTTCACCCGCTTGCTCTTCACTCTCTTCAGCAGCCTTTTCTTCAGCTTCTTCCTCCTCACTTTCACCCTCTTCACCCTCTTCACCCTCTTCTCCCTCTTCTCCTTTTCCCTCTTCTCCTTCTCCCTCTTCTCCCTCTTCTCCTTCTCCTTCTCCTTCTCCTTCT
>JGI26272J51733_1001156_pt1 | contig 10971 bp, 6 predicted proteins | sample SaaInlV_120m_DNA_FD_51733 | JGI IMG/M metagenome (IMG submission 51733) | reverse complement strand
CATGGGACTCTCCCCATTAAAGCTACCGGAGTAACAAACTCTCCTTGTTGATCAGCATTCATAAGATATGCTGGCTCTGTAGATACAACACCTGCAATTCTAGTATCAACCTTTTTATTTGATTGAGTTACTTCCCAACCACCGCCAAACGATAATACAGTACCAACTTCATATTCTTGATCAGCTCTATAGTTCTCTGCAAGGTCAGCGTAAGTTGCTGTAGTAGCTTTACCGTGGAAGTTTGTGGCATACATATCACCACCATTAGCGGTTATATCACCGCCTGCGGTAATGTTGCTACTAGATGTAATGGTACCTCCAGCAGATATATTTTGCGTGCTGGTGTTACCACTAGATATTATATCCACACACGTAATATCATTAACGCTAGTATCACCCGACGCATTTCTATACATTATAGTATTGCTATTAGCAGAAGCAGTTGCATTTGACGAAACCGTAAAGGCTCCACCGATAGCAGATACCGAACCGCTGATACCATACCACTAGTGTTAGCCGATGATACAAAATTAGTATTGATAGAAGCATTTAAAGTTGCACTGTTTAAATTGGTAATATCAGCACTTCCTGATAAATCACCGCCTAATGATAATGTAAAATCATCAACATCAAAGTTTAATGTGGCGGTTGGAGTATCAAATGAAACGCTGATACCGTTTTCAGTGTTTGAACCATTAACCATGTCAGCAATTTGTCCTGCAACAAATGAATCTGATGCAATTGTTGATGCTATTTCATTAGTTTTAATTCTCCACTCATCAAAAGTGTCTGATTGTAATACTGTTATTGCCATATTATTTCTCTAATAATTGTTTTAAAAGACTTTTAATATCAGACATATCTGATTCTAAATTAGTTAGTCTATCTTTATCGTGTTGTACTCTATGCCTAGCTTCCCTCGAGATTTGAGCTCCGCTCTTATTCATATTTATAATAGCGCCNCTATTAGTATCTCTAAACAGGCTGTTGTTATCTTCTACCTGTAACTTCATTATACCGCTAAAGCAATTGCTCTCAACTTCTTAACACTTGGAATCTTTGAAGTGCTTTGTGATTTAAATACAATCTTGATAGCAAATGTAGTAAACGCTGCAGGGTTAGCTGTAAATTCTACTTCTTTAAAATCTAATTGATCATCAGAATATGGAACAGCTGAGTTTATTTGCACCCAATTCAAATCATCAAATCCTTCTAACAATGTAGATGACTTATAGTAAACTTCAATGTCTGTGTATGATGGTCTATTACAATCTAAGAATATCTTAAGTTGGTTTGAACTTTCTTCTAATTCAACAATCTTAGTTACGTATTTAGCAAGAGCAGAACCTGCAACTGCGTGGGTCTCATCTTGATAATCTTCAATAACATCATAACCAGCACTTGCTGTGTTGGCGGGGTTATTAATTCTATTTGAAATAGTATATACTGATGATCTCTCTGTATCGATGATAGGACTTAAGTTATCTTTATTAGAGGAGAATATACCTTTAATGAATATTGAAGAATCAATTGCATTATCGATGCNATTGGTTTCTGATAAAATAGACTTAGGTGTTGGTGCTTCATAATTAGCATTAACAATCACTGGCTCATACGTTGGTAATAGTGTGTATGAACCATCAGCATTAGCATCGGTTGTTCTGATCTTCCAATACATTGCNGTGTTTGGTAATGTGATAGATTGGACATAAGGATAAACTGTATTCCAAGCTTGATTTTCTTGAGCTTGAATTAAAGATCCACCATCAATACCAGTGCTGGTCGCTTGAGATGTAGTAGTGATCTTATATGTATCACGTTCAATATCAGATACAACAAACCCAGAAACATCATTAATCTCAGATGATGGGATACCATTAACTTCAATAGCATCTTCATATACAACTTTATCACCTAACGTAAACCCGTGATTTTTATGAGTAACCAATACAACATTTGAATTGTCTGTAGTTGTAAATGGNTCAACCGGTAAATATCTCTTAGGAACAACTTCATTTTTAAGAATAACATCGAAAGAACCTGATATATCAAACTTAGCTCTGTTTAAAACAAACATTAAGTCTTTGTTCTGATCAGGTGTCCATGTAGAAGCATTCTGTGATTTAAACATAACACCGTTGTACGGTTGTTTAGAGATCATATTACCATTTTCGTCGAATTGACCAATCTCAGCATAATTAACTTTATACTCATTAGAGTTAGCTAAAATAACAAAACAGTATTCAATATTGTCTTGTAAGTATACTGGTGAATCAAAATTGAATGGTGTTGAAGTACCATCTACATTTACTGATGCAGCATTTATAGTAGTATCAGAGAAAGGAACAATCTTCTGTGTAGGAATACCTTGATCCATCTCTCTAATTTGTATTTGTACTGGAATGTCAGCATCTTTAGTGTCGAAGAATAATTCAAGAGAAGTAACAAATGCGCCGCCATTGGTATCAACCATGAACGATTGTGCTAAAGGATCAACCCATCTAACTGATGATGCTGATGAACTAAGTACTCTTGATTCTGACACGCTTGTACGTTGAATACGCGGTACACGTGTAGAGATAACCACATTCTCTTTAGTCTCAATAAGTCCTCTTGCAGAATAAGATGCTACCGCAAATGTGTTAGTATCGTTATCATCGTTAGTTGATGAATCGGTAAGTACAAATGTCTTATCACCTGTAGTAAAGTTTATAGAATTGTTATTAGGTAACCACAACTCACCTAATAGATATCCATTAGAATCTGTAGATAACGCTGTAGCACCATCTGGATGACTTGTTATAGTATTAATACCTGTTGCTGGTTGAGATGATGCCGGAGCGCCTGTTGCAATTTCTCTTACGTATGCTGAAACATCAACACCGTCTAAGAATGCATAAACCGTTGCGTTAGGTCTCATTCGAGTTGCTTCGAATCTAATAATTCTTGATCTAATAAACGGAGCAAAGTTAATTTCTACAACTCTATCACCTACATTTGTTCTAACAATTTCTGAAGAAACCGTTCTTAACACACCTGAACGAGACTGACCCGTTGTAGTTGTTGTGGTAGTATCAATACGTCTACCNCGTCTACTCGATGTAGATGAACGACCAGACCAGTTAGTCTGCCATGAATTCCATATAGTACCAGTAGATATTGATTGATCAGCAATTGTTTTCATTGCATCAAATACACCGTCTTCATTAATAATAACTTGAGGGCGTCTATCAGTATCTTTCCATTCATCTGAACTAGGTGTTAACTTAACAGTACCACTCCAGTTAAATACATTAAATGGATTAACATTAATAGAACCAGAGAACTGTCTTTGTTCAATAAGAGCAACATGTTCGGTGATAGGTAATAATACTAAATCGCCATGCTTCTCAGCACCGGATGCAGCCGTGTCAAATACTAATGGAGTATTATTCTCATTGAATAAAGGTCTTAGCGAATTCTCATCACGATTAATACCTGCTCTATATTCTTCTGATGCAGTTCTACCTACAATAGTTGAAGTAAATGAATCAACTAAGAATCCCGACTTGAATCTTGGAATAGCTGTTACNTCATCTAAAATTTGTTTTGAATCGGCTTCTCTTTCTAGCAACGATAGAGATGTATAATACTCTAAAGTTGAAATACGATTTTCTAATTCACCAATATCTCTCATTGAATAACGTCTGTTATCAATGTATTGAATAGTGACCTCATCAGGATTCATAGTAAATGCTGGGATATATAAATGATATAATACCATTGCATCTTTAGGTGAAGATGGCTCTTGTGGTGCAAGACTTGATACGCCTTCAGTAACACCAAACTCACCATCTTTATCAATCCATACTTTATCAATACGATCTAAGTAGTATTGAATATCTGTTTGGAATGTAGTATTAGGTCTTGGACAATTAGAAAGTGAAGCACCCGTGCCAGTAAACTGATCACCGTTTGCATCATTCATTCTAGGTCTAAAGTCGATAGAACTTCTTAATTCTTTACNATTAAAGTCTGGAATTTCTTGATATGCTATTTGATTAGATGCAATACCAATTGGGTATGAGTCAACTGTAAAGAAGTCTCCACTGCCAACATGATCAAAGTATCTGTATGTAATAACAATGTCATTTACCACAGTATAAGTTGATGTAGCTTTAAGACTTAATGATGCTTGCCCATAATGTGTAGCTGTTTGACCATTATTAAATTCAAAATGATTAGTAACATCAATACCGTCTTCAACCACAGATACTAAATTTAATCCATCACAATGGTCTAGTGTAGTTGATGTTGTAAATCCAGATACGGTTTTAGTTGTGGTTTGTAATGTTTTAGTCTTATGGTTACCAGTTCTAGATACTGGAGCCATCAACTTAACATTAGAATAACTACCGAGTCCTGATATAGTTACAGACATTCCCGATAAACTAATCATACCCGATGTTAAGTTAATAAGTGTGCCTGTATCAGCGTCTTCTAAAATCCAATTAGAAGAATCAAATCCTTCGAAGCCTTCATTACTTATTGTATTGAAGGTTACTTCACCAGATCCGTCAGGTGAAACAGTACCCATATCTCTATTAGTCTCATATCGGTAATTCCAACCATCTGCATAACCAGGATCACCGTCTTCTAATGAGTTGGCTGTTTTAATCCGTGAGAATGGTAGTTTATATACAAGAGAATCTAATCCTAAGTTGTATGAAGATACTGTGCCTGTAAAGAATCCAGTCGACTCAAGTGTTGCTATGCTTGAAATATCTGCAGGGTGATCAAACACATGAACCCTATAAGTACCTGACCCCATATTTTCAAATGAGCGTACTCTTAATGTACCCACAGTTATTCCACCAGAAGTCTTTAAATCAACTTCACTAAAATCAGTAATGTCTGGAATACCAGTAACACTAGTTAAATCAATATAGTTTGATAATGGAAGAGAGGTAAATGATGATGTATATAATGCAGTGTCTTGTGCTTTATTGAAGTTAAGTGATGTAGTACCTAAAGTTTCAATCTCATAACCACGTACATAAGCCTTTGAAGGACCAATTGCTAAGGTTAGTTTAGTTAATTCTGTGGTGTGATCTTTAACATAAGATGCGAATGGGTTAACCGTATAGTTACCACTCTCATCAAAGGTTCTTCTCGCCATCGTGTCTTCAATGATTGAGTAGTCGGTTGTTCTTACATGTTTAGTAATAACACCATTTTCAAGTCTTACAAGTAATACAAAATTACCTGTTGAAGAATTGATCGCTTGTTTAATAAGGTTGGTCTTAATAGAATATCTATGAGCACCTGGTGCAGACTCATTAGGAGTCTCTTGTGCATTATCATTTAATGATATATCTTCTGCTGCACCAACAATAGCTTCGGTGATTTTAAGACCCACATCTGTAGTAATTTCTGAATTGTATTTGTCAAGTATGATAGTTTCGCTCTTAACAATAACGAAATTCTTCTTAATATAATATATACCATCGTCAATAGAGATAAGTGAACCGTAACCAATATGAGTTAAACCACCATCAACCACCGCTGATATAAGACCACCCACTTCTGCTATTAATGATCCAGCAACAAACTTGGACGAACCAGATGTGTAGTTAACAAAGATCGTTATAGGATCAGCGCCTTCAGCTTCTGCGGCATATACAACCTTAGCTCTAATATCACCAGCAGCGTTTGTAAATGTTTTACCTACAAGCTCAGCCGCATTAGATGCTGACGTAGTATCCAATTTAATATAATCAATCTTATTGTAAATAGATACGTGGCCAGGGATAACCATAGCACCATCTTTAAATACGTTATCTGAAATACCGGCAATCTGATTTGACAAGATTGATTGCATTTGAGTAAGCTCTCTGGCTTGTAATGCATGTCCTGGTCTAAACAGGATTCTATTATACTTTTCCTTTGGCGATAGCCCATCAATACTAGTAGGCTTTTCGAAATCATCCCAATACGGTTCAATATTAAATTTAACTGCCATTTTTATTCCTTAAAATTCAATTACTAATCTAATTGTTTCTATTTGATCTGGTCCACGATTAACAGGTTCTCTATTTTCAATAAATACCATCGAACCAGAACCATGCTTAACCTCTGGTAATGAAACAGAATCAATATCTTGTCCACCACTAGCAGCTGCTTCAGCTCTAACCACTTCAGAATTTTCAAATGGTGTATAACCAGTATCTTCATTTTGCAAATATCTAATTAACCAAGTGTTAGCTGTTGAATCATAAACCTTTTCTTCAACAACTCTACCTAATGCACCGCTATTAGATCCTTTAATAATATCATCAGCGCTATACGCGCCTGTGTATGTAGGACCTGGATCGGTAATCATAGTGTGTGTTGTATTATACATACTAGCTAATGCAACGACATCAGTGCTTTGATCAATAGGTTCTTTAACTAATAGAATCTGTCTAAAGTCATCAGCTGCTACGATAGCACCGGATTCTGTACCAGAGAATTTCTTATTAAGACATGCATAGTGAGCACGTAAATCAACTCTAGGGTCGGCTCCGAATCCATTATCTGGACCGATGATAGCTCTTATTACCGCACCAGAACCACCGCCGCCAGAAATAACAATTGTTGCATGGCCATAATCTTGACCTGCAAAGTTTGTTTTAACCCTGACAGTATCAATTGAACCAGCAACATCAATTGTACATTCAACCTCACAACCTGTGCCATTGCCTTCAACTGTTAATGTCGGGATTGTTGTAAAGCCAGAGCCACCGTTTTCAATAACAACATTATATATTGCGCCGTTAACAGCANTCTCTTGGATACTCCATTGAGTTTGCAATGCAGTTTCTGCACCAGCACCAGGGTTACTTTCTAGTTTTAATACTGGGATAAAAGATTCTGTTAAGAATTTTGACCCATTAGATGTAGATACTGAATATAAGTATTTCCAAATATAACCATCATTAACTTCGTAGTTGATAATACCACNAACAGCACCAGTATCATCTGGAGATTTTACAGAATTACCCGGACCGTTTCTTAAACAAAGGTACACGTGATTATTATTAGTAATAACATAATAAGGTANACCAGCTTCTGGATCTANGGTACGATCATCGTATGATTTATAATTATTGCCAGAAACCCACAGATGTCTAGGGCATGCTGAAATTGCATCATCCGCTTCTAACTTCTTTAATGCATACATATTTTCCCATGCATTATTAGTAGTATACTCATTCTCATTAGGAATTGGTGGAACCGTATCATCTGCCCACGGATTAGGACGACCTAACCCAAGATAATATGTGGTATTTCCTAGGCCTGATACGAACTTTTGTGTTGTATCTAATCTAAAATTTTGTGTAATTATTGCTGCCATTGTTTATATTTCCTTGTTATGGTGATGAACTACCACCTGATAATGTAGTACTGCCTGTAGTAGATGAACTACCACCTGACACTGTGCTTGTTCCTGTAGTAGATGAACTACCACCATCTATTCTTGGACTTAAAATATCACCCCACACTGGATTACCAGGTGTTGCAGTATTTAATGGATGCCCCGCTTCGGTGTATCCATCTGGGCCGTCCCAACCCATGAATTGTAATCCATGTGCTGAACCAATGTGTGTTCCTATACTTTTATTTATAACATCTATAAAAGTAATATTAGCATATTCACGTATTGGCCAGTAGTTTTTAAATTTAAGATTATCAAAGTGATCGTATGCCCACAGCTTATTTGATGCTTTAAGCCAATTGTAAGATTTTTCAACGAATGTAGTTAATGCATCTAAATTGATATCACGTTTAATCACTTCGATATTAATTGCAAACGGTAATCCATCACGCTGAAACCCTGGCTGATTCTTTGGTTGCCCATCAAGTAACACTTGAATAAAGATTAAAATCTCACCAAAGAATACGAACCCGGCTGGATGAATCAATCGTGTAAATGCGTTCTTCCACTCATCAATATTTTTACCAGTTTTAAGTACGTATGAGAACTTCTGCCAAAAATGTGAATCTTGTATGATTCTGTTATCAGATATGAATGAATCAATATTGTCAAACACACCACGCTTATAAACTTGAACTATATCACCAACCTGTAACTCAGATTCGAATACAAGCTTGGTCATCATATGATCATCATGCATTCCCCCAGNCATTACTTCCTCTGATTGTACATATGCTTCAGTGTATACATCATTAATAAATACTACATCGTCATCAAACCGCGNCATNAATGTATTATCATCAGGTTCAAAAATAATATATGATGCTGATGCAATGGTCCAAGTAAATGATGGTGCGTACTTAGACTTATCAGCTATAATACCTTCCTTTCTGTTAAGCCACTTACCATCTGATGGGATCATCATCTCATCTTTAGGGAATGATANCTCAACCTCTTCATCATAAATTAATTTAAAGAATGCTGTAATAGATTCGGGNGTACCTCTACTTCTATAGAACTCTACAAGATGTTTATAAAATAAATGAGGATCAGCTTCAAATGTTCTTGGAATAGGTGTACCGATCTCATTCTGTAATTCATTAAGAAGAGTAGTTTCAATTAAATCAATATCACGCTGATGGTCTAATTGGTTTAAGTAGAACCCTGATTTATTAATCTTTTCAAGATACAACGCATAAACAGTAATAAAATTTGTTAACTCTGGATACTCAGTACTAATATGTTCTGGTACTAAGTCATTAACAAATGATGAGAAATTAAAACTCATTAGTTATTTACCGTGTTATAATCAATACCGGCTGAAGTACCGCCGGTTGCCATTGTATCAACTTCACCGGTAATTATAGCATTGGTAACATCGATAGATAATAATTCATTTCGCGTTGGTGATATATCTGATGAAGCAGGTTTAGTCATTATTTTAATAAAATCAATATCAATGCCTGGAATTGATTGTGGTGCAAACCCGTTTAGTTCTACAATACCTGCGTGTTTGTCAATTACTCCAACATTTGCATTTAATATTTTACCAGTATCAGATATAATTTGAACAATATGTTTATTTTCTTCAGTGTCATAATAGTCTTGAAGAGATGCTAAGGAATCTCTATACATGAATAGTGTTGACTTAATGATGTTTGTTTGCCCGATCTTTTCAGTTATTGATTGGTTAAAATCAAACTTATAATACTTGTCTTCGCCTAATGACGGAGTAAATATCTTATGCATTGTTATACGAGTAATGTTTGATATAATAGCAATATTTGAAGCATCTATCTCTTTAAGAAGATTTGAGAATCTAAATACACCACCAAAAATCTTAAGATTGGTGTTATTATATTTAGTTAAAACATCTCTAATACCTTCCGCTAATTTAGATGAAGTTACATTAGCAACGTTTGGATTAAACTTAAAGAAGATTTCCAGATCAATGTAGGTATATTTAGCATCAACTAAGATTGGTGTTATTGATACTACATTCTTAGGTTTAAGATACTTTGTTATAATTGTTTCTTTATCTTCTTTAGATAAAGACTCACCATCTAACGGCTTAATTGAAATATATACCTTACCATAATCTGGTGGAATATTATCTTCTCCACCCCACACAGTCAATGATTCGATATTGCCGTATGAGTTTTGAATAATAGCTTTATAGTCATCAGGTGTTACAGCTCTATTTTGAGCAACGAATCCTAATGGCGCGTTAAACTTAACCGACTCAGATGATTCTAATGGTGCACCGCCAACTGCTAATGCCACAGTTGATACATTAGCATCGGTGTTACCACCAATAGAACCTGCTAATGAAAATACCGTAGCGCCATTAATATCCACCTCATCTAAAGACGTATAAGATAATTTAATAATATTACCAGGTGATGGTTTCTTACCAATAATGCCATCACCAAATCTGATTTCATAATAACCAGTTCTCGATTCTTCTAAAAAATACACCGCAGATTGACCATTGATGTTAGTAATATTTACTGATTTAGCGTAGGAGACAGCATCAGTGCTTGTTGCTGATTCATATACTTCTACGATAAGCGATTCGGTATTAACATTAGGATTGTTTAAAACATACTTTTCGAATCCACTATCGTCGTAAATATATTGACGAGTTACAGTAGTACCTTGCTCTAATTTAACATCGTTAAAAATAAACTTGCCGTTAATATCAGCTACAATAGCATCTGATGTTTCTGAAGCAATAAGGTTATACGTAACCGAATCAATAATAGTTGTAAACTTAGTACCACGATCAATCNCTAATGACCCACTTGGAACGTATGGTGCAAGCAATTCAATATCAACAACAGCCCTTGATGGCGTAGCAGATCTTGGTGTATATGATAATAGCTTAGCATGAGATACCACACTCTCTCTCAACTGTGCAGTATCTAGGAATGTTTCGTTTAACGCAAAGTTAGCGTTAACAGCATTAATATGAGTAATATATGATAATACATCAATCATCGTACTCATTGCGGAGCCTTCAAAATTATAGTCTTGGAACGCGCCAGGCTGTTCCTTCATATATGTTATTAAATTAGACTTTAATGTGTCAAAGTCTAATTCAGCTGCATTGATTCTTCTATCTTGTGCCATTATCGTAGTCTCTCTAATGATGTTGAAATATCAAATATATCCGTTGTTGAAATAATTTGTACTGTTAATGTTATATCAACCGCNTTGTCTTCTGGTTTTGTTCTAATATTAACATTAATAATTTTTACACGTGGTTCGTAATTTGTTATTGCCATTCTAATTGCAGACGACATAGCAGCTGCTGTAATGTTATTCATATTCTCAAAAAGATATGAACGCAAGTTAGCACCAAAGTATGGTTTGAATGGGCGTTCACCCCAATTGGTATTGAGTATATTCATCACGCTTTGCCTTACAGCGTTAACGCCCCTTTTAGTGGGTACGTCTTTGATATTAGGATTAACCGTAAAGATTAAATCTAAATCGGTGTATTCTTCTTGTCG
>JGI26272J51733_1001154_pt1 | contig 10986 bp, 8 predicted proteins | sample SaaInlV_120m_DNA_FD_51733 | JGI IMG/M metagenome (IMG submission 51733) | reverse complement strand
CATCTTGAAGTTGGGGAAGTATTGCTGAAACAGGGAAAAATAGAAAAGGCGTCAGTTGAATTTAAGAAAGCAGTTGAAAAGAACCCGGGTCTTGCCAGGGCACATTTTGGACTGGGAAATGTGGCTATGAAAAAGAATCTGCTTGAAGATGCAGCGGGCCATTATAGAAAGGCATTTCAGCTGGATCCTACATTTGTAGAAGCTTATCAAGGGTTTTCAGACGCTTACATAGAAATTGGGAATCCTGATGACGCTTTTCAGACAAAGTACAATCCTGTTGCGGAAAACCCTGACGATCCAATGGCTCATATTGATCTTGCCGTTTTCTATCACAAATGGGATCAGACTAGAAAGGCAATTGAAGAATACGAAGAAGCNCTTAAATTAGANCCAGATAATCCTTTTGTTTATTACAACTTAGCAGTAGCTTATCAGGACATGGGACTTTTTGAGGACAAATCAATACCTCTCTATTTAAAATCTATTGAGATGAATCCAAAATATGATGATGCGCATTATAACCTTGCAGTCTCTTACCTGAAGTCTAATAATCTAGATAGAGCTATGAGCGAGTATAAAAAGACATTAGAAATTAACCCGAAATATGCCTCGGTTTATGTAGATTACGGTATGATCAAACTACAGGAAAAGAAGTTTGAAGAGGCAATTGCATTTTACGATAAGGCTATAGAGATTGATCCGACTGCGATTGAAGCGTATTATCAAAAGGGTATTGTATATGCTTTCCAGGAAAAATATGATAATGCATTAAAGATGAACAGAAAGGCGTTGGAGATTAACCCGAAACATACTAATTCTCAATTCAATATAGCAGTAGTTTATCACAAACTTGGTAAATTAGACCGNGCGATAGCAGAATATGATTTGGTATTAGTGATTGATAGGAACTATGAGGATGCATTCTACAATAGAGGTCAGATATATGCTTCAATGGGAAATACACCGCAAGCGTATAATGATTACATAACCTATAGTAAGATTGTAAAGGCAAAGACTGGTTCTGAGGCAGCTGCTCTTGCGTTGCGAGGTGTAGAGGATAAAGAGAGAGTTCAGAGATATATGATTCCAAGTTTCAAGGACTGGTTATTAGAATATGATGATTAATAATTTCTGAAAATGACATTTCAATAAATAAACTGGTTCATGCACTATGTGGGAGCCGGTTGTCTTAATTACTGTGACAGGAAGGAATTGATGTAGATGATTTTAAGATTTCTAAAAGGATATAATTTTTTATTTGTAGTTGTTATAGTTGGTGTTGCCATAAGTTGTGATAATGCGCAAAACCATATTGGGCTTGGAGATAAATTTGCTATTGAGGGTAAGCTTGATAAAGCGATAGAAGAGTATAAGTTGGCTGTAGATCTTGATACAAACGCGGCTGAAATTCGCTGTAAGCTGGGAGATATCTATTTCAAAAAGCAAATGTTGGATCAGGCTGCAAAAGAATATAGAAAGGCGATTGATCTAAAGCCGGATTATCTTGATGCCCATATGAAGCTATCTGAGGTTTTCACTAAAATTGGTGTTCCTGATGATAAGCTTACGTTATATACAGCTGCAGTAGAGAGTGATCCGAAAGATTCAAACGCCCGTATAAGGCTCGGTATTTATTATCAACAGTTGAGGAGAATGGATCTGGCTTTTGAACAGTATAAAAAAGTGCTGGAATATGATCCATATAACCCGAGTGCTCATTATAATATGGGTGTCGCATATCAGGATCTTAACTTGCTTGAGAAGGCGGTACCTGCATATGAAAGATCTATCGAGCTTAAACCTGCATATGAAAAGGCGCATTACAATCTGGGAATTGCCTATATTGCATTGGATAAATATGATAAAGCGCTTAAGGAACTGAAAACAGCGGATGATTTAAACCTGGGTAATGTTGATACGTATTGCAACCTCGGGTTGGTATATTACCTTAAGGGCATGATGGATGAGGCTGTTAATAGTATAAGAAAAGCCTTGGAAATAGATCCGGAGAAAGCGGATGCACACTACTATCTTGGTGTGATTTCTGCTAGTGGTAATAAATATAATGAAGCAATAAAGGCGTTCAAGAAGGTAATTGCGGTGGATTCTAATTATGCGGATGCTCATTTCGATCTTGGTACTATTTACCATAAGCAGGAATTGTTTAAAGAGGCTATAGAAGAGTATGATAGAGTAATTCAGATAGATCGTGGTTATGCTGATGCTTATTATAATAAGTCTGCGGCCTTAGAGAAGTTGGGCGATGCTCCTGCTGCGCATGATGAATTTGAAAAATATAGGATGATAAGAAAGACTGCCGGTGGTTCGCCAAGTCTCTTAGAGTTTGATGCGAAGCTTACTGGAGCTGCTGAAAAGGACGACGCCTTTCAAAAACATAAAATAGCAGCGGAAGCTATGGAAGAAGCGAAAGCATTTGAGCAAAAAGAAAAAGCAGCAGGGGCTCATAACTAAGTAACACAAGTTTATGTATTGAAGATGCAAATAAGGTAAAGGGCAGAATGCTTTACAAGAAGTTTTTGTCTATACCCCGTGAAGAAACTTGAAGTTTAGGCTCCATCCGTACATCTATGAGGTTGGGTGAACAGGAGAATCATTATCTAAGTTGTCTCACTCCTCAGGGATCAAGGTCTTGCGCCTTAATCTGTCATAAGATTTAAGTTCATGCATAGTCTTTCAATCTTGCCATATGCAATCTCCATGAAAACATTCAACAGGTTTCTGTTTTCATTGGAATTATAGATTCCTGATTAATCAATATCGGACAATTAATGTACAAGGTCTTGTCGCGATACGGATCACGTGAAGTAGACAGCATATCTACTCCACCGGACTGCGTTTGACATGCCTCACATTTTCAATGATTTAGTCAGCGTTCTTTGCACATCTGAATCCTACGCTTTTGTTTCTATCAGCAGGTTCCCCAAACATTCTTACTGCGCAGCGTAGTTTGTAGACATTTTGGGCAAACATAGATCCACCCCTGATAATTCTTTTGCCCGTACCTTTTACCGGCCCCTTAGGATTCTTTTTAGGACTGCCTAAGTAGTATTCAGGATGATACCAATCTTCACACCACTCTGAGACACTTCCAGTCATGTCATAGCATCCATAAACGCTGTTTCCGTCCTCAAAGCTTCCAACGCTAACAGGTAAATTGCCATCAGTACCAACATTGCAAAATTTGATTTCCCATACATTGCCCCAGGGAAATCTTCTTCCGTCTGTGCCTCTTGCTGCTTTTTCCCATTCTGCTTCAGTAGGTAGGCGTTTACCCGCCCATGCAGCATAAGCGTAAGCATCATACCAGTCAACCCTGGTGACAGGATAATCAGGATAGTTATAGTATTTGTACTCGTAACCTCTGAAAGAGTTGCCGGGTAGATGGCTTTTGTTGATTGGTTCTGAAGGAGAGCATTTGCTGTGGTCACCGGTCTTCATTATGTAATCCATGAATTTCCAATACTGTGCATTTGTTATTTCATATCTGTCAATGTAGAATGCATCAAGGATTACAGCATGCTGAGGCATTTCTTCAGGGATAAAATCCTCTTCTTTACTTCCCATAAGAAACTCACCGGATGCAACAAGTGTCATCTCTTCCCATTTACCTTTGCTGACATCTAAAGCATTTTCCATAAGTTGCCTTCTATCGTTNACTCTTCTTTTAGCAATCTCTCTTTTTTCTTCTACNGTTAGGTAATCCATGAGTTTGCCAATGAAATCATCAACTTCATTGAGCTCTTCAGGTTCTTGTGGCATCAAGCTTCTACATAATTCCAGATGTTCCATTGCCTTTGCATGGTTATCAAGCTTCCAGTAAACACCGGCTGTGTACCAGTGAAGAGAAGATCTGTTCGGATCAAGATCTATAGCTTTCTTATAAAAACCCAAAGCGCCATTGTAATCATTTTGTACTTCACGCAAAGTATTAGCAGTTAGTATGTATTTGTCTACCTTTTCAGCCTTACGAAAGGCTTCTTTGTCTAATGCTTTTTGAGTATCCTGTTCTATTTCAATCTTACCTTTCTGGTTTATTGACTCCTGAGCCTTTTCAGCCGGCTTTTCAGGTACTTGCGCATATAAGCTTGGTACATAAAACATTAATACGATAATGGGAAAAAGAATCCTCTTCAATTACTGCCTCCTTAGTTCAAAAATAAGTCTAAATCTCGTGTATACTTAAAGAAATATAATAGTAATCTATTTAGTACGATTTATTATTATACAATCAGTAATAAGTTAAATCAATATCAAATAGATTTGGGTCTTTTATGTTAAAAAGGTCTTGATATTAAGTCTCATTTTTGGTAATATTCTCGAAAATCTACATTTGTATATAGATCAGTGTTGTGGTACCGTCAACGAATGCTAACAGATTAAGGGGGACTTTATGGGTTGTGAATGTTTTACGGATAAAGTGGTAAATACCATAAAAGTGGTATTTGGGCAGATAAACAAGCGAAAAAAATTAATAGGTGTTCTTTTAATTATATTGGTAGCTGTCGGCATTGTTGGAGGTAGGAAGTTCTGGCATTATGCTGAGTCCAGTGAATTTTGTGGTAGTTGTCATGAGATGGACGTGCATTATGACTCGTTTATGAGTTCGAAGCATCATAACGAACATGTACATGCTTGTCATACTTGCCATATTGGCCCTGGAATAAAGGGCTTTTTGCATGCAAAGTTGAGTGATGGCGCACACGATTCGTTTGAACATTCCAGAAAGACTTACCAAACCAGTGAAAATTCAGGCCTGTTTATTGCAATTGCTGAAGACAGTGTTCCTATTGTAAATGCCAACTGTGCCAGATGTCATACTGATCATGAAGAGTTTACGAAGGATAAAAAACACTTGGAGTTTGTTGCTCAGTCAAAGAGAGTGGGAGAAGATGGTGATCTTGAGGATTTCTTCTGTACGGACTGTCACATAGGGGTTGTTCATCCGAGTTGGAGTGCGGATGTGTATAAAGAATATGCGGAGAAACAAATCCCACCGTTTGGAATATTTGTTGATAATGACTGCTATGCCTGTCATCGACACGCGACACCAAAAGTTGTGAAAGAGTGGACGGGTAGCCCACACTCAAAAAGTGGTGTCTCATGTATTTCATGCCATGGAAATGATCACGGTGTGATTGTCGAAAGAGGCGGAAAAGTTTTACCTAATAAATGTGGTGAATGCCACGAGACAATGTACAATGATTTTGCTAACAGTAAGCATTTTAACGGGCGTATAGTTGCAGAAATAGCGAGTACTAAGAATGTAACAATGCGAGAGGACTGTAGGAATTGCCATATGCTTGGTTTAAACCAGTCATGGGATGATGGGGCTGGGGGAAGTTGTGAAGGCTGTCATCCGAAGCATTTATTCTCACGTTCGGAAGCATCTGAATCGAAGGTGTGTAAAAACTGTCATGTTGGTGGGCCGTCTCACGCACAGTTAGATTTGGCAGCTAACTCTATGCATGGTAGTCTGTTTGCTGCACGGAAGAGAGAAGGTAAGCCTGAAATAAAATGCCAGACATGTCATAGTGATCCATACAACCACCATAATTTTAATAGAAATGTTGGTTTGTTGAGTATCGATTATTAATATATCACTTGAGTTTTTCTCATGTGAAAAAATGTTGTATCCTGAAAGCCCACCTTATTGGTGGGCTTTTTTGTTGGAATAATTATGCATTGGAATTCAAACCGATTTATACTTTTGCTGAGTTCTTCAATCGGTAAAAAGCTGGTTATGGCTATTACCGGACTCGGCTTCTGCATTTTCCTGATAAGCCATCTTGCAGGAAATCTGATAATATATGCCGGTAACGATGCCTTTAACTCTTATGCAGAGCGTCTTCACACTTTAGGTCCACTCTTAATTCTTGCTGAAATTGGCCTACTTCTTTTGGGTATAGTCCATATTTCCACCGGGGCTTATCTCTTCTATCAGAATTTTCGTGCAAGGCCTGTAAGGTATAAAAAAAAGAGAAATGCCGGGGGTAGAACAATTGGTTCAAGTACTATGCCATATACCGGCTTTTTAATACTCATTTTTATTGTTTTTCATCTTGTTGATTTTCACTTCGTAGAAAAAGCAGACAGATCTATATATCAGATTGTATTAGAAACGTTCTCAAACCCCGGATATACTATTTTTTACATTCTGTCCATGGTTGTAGTCGCAACACATATTGATCATGGGTTCTGGAGTCTGTTACAGACTCTGGGGATTGATAATTTGGAGTGTATGCCTGTTTTTCGTGTGATTAGCTCAGCATTCAGTCTGTTTGTGGGAATTGGGTTTGGTTCTCTTCCAGTTTTTATCACGTTAATTACTTAACAAAGTGAGATAATGAAGCTCGATTCAAAAATACCAGATGGTCCGCTCTCCGAAAAGTGGGACAGGCACAGATTTGAACTGGGCCTGGTAAACCCTGCAAATAAGAAGAAATTCGAAATTATCGTTGTGGGCACCGGTCTCGCCGGAGCATCGGCATCAGCCACACTTGCTGAGCTGGGATATGAAGTAAAGACATTCTGTATTCAGGATAGCCCTCGTCGTGCACACAGCATTGCCGCTCAGGGAGGGATAAATGCTGCCAAGAATTACCAGAACGACGGGGACAGCATATGGCGTCTTTTTTATGATACCATTAAGGGTGGCGACTTCAGATCAAGAGAGGCAAATGTCTACCGTCTGGCACAGGTCAGTAATGGTATTATTGATCAGTGTGTTGCTCAGGGGGTTCCTTTTGCAAGAGAGTTTGGGGGTCAGCTTGCAAACAGAAGTTTTGGAGGTGCACAGGTATCAAGAACGTTTTATGCCAGGGGGCAAACAGGACAACAGCTTCTACTAGGTGCATATGGAGCACTCTCGCGCCAAATTGCAGCTAAAAAGATCAGGCTTTTTACAAGAAGAGATATGCTCGATCTTGTTGTAATAGATGGAAAGGCAAGAGGTATCATTGTTAGGAATCTTGTCCGGTAAACTAGAAAAACATTCGGCTGATGCAGTTGTTCTTGCAACAGGAGGATACGGAAATGCCTTCTACCTTTCAACTAATGCCATGGCATCAAATGTTTCAGCGGCTTTTGCTTCATACAAAAAAGGAGCCCTTTTTGCAAACCCGTGCCTTACACAAATTCATCCTACATGCATTCCTGTTAAAGGTACATATCAGTCTAAATTGACACTCATGAGTGAAAGTCTCAGAAATGATGGCCGTGTATGGGTGCCAAAAATACCCGCTGATAAGAGATTGCCGGCACAGATTCCAGAATCTGAGAGGGATTATTACCTTGAAGAAAAGTATCCAGGTTTTGGAAATCTAGTACCAAGAGATGTGGCGTCTAGGAATGCGAAACATCAATGTGATATAGGCAAAGGTGTAGGGGATACCCAGCTTGCTGTATACCTTGATTTTAAGGATGCAATAAAAAGAGACGGTCACGATGCTATTACCAGAAAATACGGAAATCTTTTTGAGATGTATGAAAAGATAATGGCACAAGATCCATATGAAACACCCATGATGATCTATCCAGCTGTTCACTATACGATGGGTGGTCTCTGGGTGGATTACAACCTGATGAGCACGATACCTGGCCTTTTTGTATTGGGAGAGGCTAATTTCTCTGATCACGGCTCGAATCGTCTTGGGGCCAGCGCTTTGATGCAGGGTCTTGCAGATGGATACTTCATTATACCTTATACCATTGGCAGTTATCTCGCAGAGGCATCTCATGATAAGGTTGATGAGGATCATAAAGAATTCAATACTTCTTATAATGAGGTTGAGGCACGTATAGAAAAACTCATTTCTATAAAAGGTAAGAGAACCGTTGATAATTTTCATAGAGAACTTGGGAACATTCTCTGGGAATATTGTGGCATGTCAAGAAATAATAATGGCCTTAAAAAGGCTAAAAAGCTTATCAAAGATCTCCGCGCAGAGTATTGGGAAAACGTTTTAGTAGGAGGTTCTGAATATGATTTCAACCAGAGCCTTGAAAGGGCATGGAGAGTCGCAGATTTTCTGCAATTTGGAGAACTTATGGTTACAGATGCACTTGAAAGGCAAGAGTCGTGTGGTGGGCACTTTAATGAGAATTATCAAACAGATGAAAATGAGGCTCTACGTGATGACAAGCTTTTCTGCCACGTTTCTGCCTGGGAGTATCGAGGAAATAGCCGCAAGCCAAAATTACACAAAGAGCCTCTGAAGTTTGAAAATGTTGAGTTGACACAAAGGAGTTATAAGTGAAACAAGCAAGCGGAGAAAAATGCATTAATCTTAAATTGAAAGTCTGGCGTCAGAAAGCAGAGGAATCAAATGGCCGGTTAGAGNCTTTCAAGGCAGAAAATATATCTAAAGACATGTCCTTTCTTGAAATGCTTGATGTGGTTAATGAAGAGATAATTCTTTCAGGTAAAGACCCAATCGCTTTAGACCATGATTGCCGGGAAGGTATTTGTGGATCGTGCGGTGCAATGGTAAACGGCCGTGCTCACGGTCCTGAAAAGGGAACTACCCTTTGCCAGTTNCATATGNGGCACTTTTCAAACGGTGATACAGTGGTGATTGAACCGTGGCGATCAAGGGCCTTTAAGGTTGTTAAAGATCTTGTCGTAGACAGAAGTGCGTTTGATAAGATTATTCAAGCGGGTGGGTACATATCGGTTAATACCGGTGGAGCACCTGATGGAAACGCTATTCCTGTACCTCAGGAGGTAGCTGAAAAAGCTATGGATGCTGCTGAGTGCATTGGGTGTGGAGCTTGTGCAGCAGCATGTCCTAATGCGTCAGCTATGCTATTTACTGGTGCCAAGATTTCTCAGTTTGCCCTGCTTCCCCAGGGGCATCCAGAGGCAAAAAAAAGGGCACTTGCAATGGTNGGGGAGATGGATAAACAGGGGTTCGGNAATTGTACAAATGAAAAAGAGTGTGAGGCAGAGTGTCCCAAAGGGATTTCCATTATAAACATCGCCCGCATGAACCGGGAGTTTTTAAAATCGAGTATATTATCATAATAATTCTACTGAAATTTAGTAATAAGAGCAAATATCAAGAGTTTACATTGAAGGACTAATATGAATAGCACGATTATAAACAATCAAAATATACAGGAAATTGCATTACAATACCTGGATGATGGTGTGTTCATGTTTGATAAGGATAGAAAAATAGTTTTGTTCAATCCTGCCTGTGAACAAATTGTCGGTTATTCTCAAGAAGAGATCACAAAAAATGATTATATTTGTTTAGACATATTCAAATGCCACTCCTCAGACGGTAATTGTCTGGAGATGTGTCCGGGACTCGACTTATTTGAGGAAAAACGGACGAAGATTGCACGCGAATACCTTATCAAAACCAAAGAGGGTAAACAGAAACGGGTAATAACAAACTACTCTATTATAAAGGATGAAAATGATAAGGTTGAATATGTAGTTGGTGTAATACGTGATATAACTGAAGAAAAAATGTTTAATGATGAATTAGTCAGATCTAAGACCCTATCAACCCTTGGTCAATACAGTAACGAACTGGCACACGAGATTAAGAACCCTTTAAATGCAATTAACATTCAGATGTCACTGTTAGAGAGGGAGATTACCAAGCATGATCTGGGTACAGGGAAAGAGCTTGCGGATGTTGTAAAAGTGGTCAAAGAAGAGATAAGCAGGTTGAATAAATTAGCTAAAGATTGTCTCACCTTTTCTAAATCAGGTGATTTAGATCGCACTGAAGAGGAGATTGGAGAAATACTTGAGCAACTGCTCTCCCTTATCAATCCACATGCAGACCTGAATGGTGTTAATATTTACTTAACAATGACGGGCAGCTGTCCACCGATATTAGTAGACAAAGACAAAATCAAACAGGCATTTATGAATATTATACTTAATGCGATAGAGGCAATGATAGATGGGGGAGACATAGCAATAAACGTATCAAAGAAAGATTGTTATCTGAATATATCCATAAAAGATACAGGCCCTGGTATTCCCGATGAACAGCATGATAAAATATTTGGACTTTTCTATTCTACCAAGAGTGGCGGTACGGGTGTAGGTCTGGCAGTTACAAAGAATATTATCCATGCCCATGGTGGTAATATCAGGTTTGAAAAGCTGGTTGAGGGCGCTGAGTTTATAATTGAATTACCTTTATCTTGAAAAATGAAGAAGCCAAAAATATTGCTGGCAGATGATGATAAAAATGCAGCCGACGGTCTGAGGAAAATCCTCATACAGGATGGTTATGATACCAGCTGCGTGTATACCGGTAATGATGCGTTAGACCTAATTGATACCGAACACTTTGATATAGTTATTACTGATATGAAGTTACCGGATATCAGTGGTATTTCCATTATAGAGAAGGTTAAGAAGAAAGATCCAAATATACCGGTAATAATGATAACGGCATTCAGCTCTCTGCAAACGGCAATTGACGCAATGAAGAAGGGTGCCGATGATTACCTGACCAAGCCGGTAAACATTGAAGAGCTGGAATTGATACTTAAAAAGATATGGGAGAAACAACTGCTTATATTTCAGAATAAGGAGTTAAGGCAGCAGCTGGATGATAAGTACAGTTTCTCGGGGTTCATCGGCAATACACCGGAGATGCAGAATGTTTTTAAGACAATTACTGAGATAGCGCCTACTGCTGCTTCGGTGTTAATATATGGAGAAACCGGAACGGGTAAGGAGCTGGTTGCCCATGCGATTCATCACAATGGCGACAGGAAGGATAAGCCGTTTATAGCACTTCATTGTGCATCGTTGTCTGAGGGTGTGCTGGAGAGCGAACTGTTTGGGCATGAAAAGGGCGCTTTTACAGGAGCAGTGAATCTGAGACGGGGTAGATTTGAGTTGGCAGATAGTGGCACCCTTTTCCTTGATGAGATAGGAGAACTGAATTTGCATGTACAGATAAAGCTGTTAAGGGTTCTTGAGACTGGATG
>JGI26272J51733_1001140_pt1 | contig 11107 bp, 10 predicted proteins | sample SaaInlV_120m_DNA_FD_51733 | JGI IMG/M metagenome (IMG submission 51733) | reverse complement strand
CAAAATCCGCTTTGTCCTAACCGACATTGACGATACTTTGACTGAAAACGGTCGTCTTCCTGCAAAAAGTTATCAAGCCCTCGAAAATCTTCAGCAAGCCGGATTAAAAGTGATTCCCATCACTGGACGACCTGCTGGCTGGTGTGACCATATTGCCCGCATGTGGCCTGTGGATGGAATTGTTGGTGAAAACGGCGCATTATATTTCCTTTATGATTCCGCCAAACGTAAAATGAAGCAACGCTACTGGAAAGATGAAAGCGAAAGAGCCTTCGACCGTAAACGGCTGGAACAACTCCGGAAGCAGATTTTAGCTAAAGTTGAAGGCTGCGCTGTTGCTTCCGATCAAGCTTTTCGTCAAGCTGATCTGGCGATTGATTTTTGTGAAGATGTACCAGCACTTTCAAAATCTGCGGTTGAGAAGATTGTTGACATCTTTGAACAAGCCGGTGCGCTTGCAAAAGTCAGTTCCATTCACGTCAACGGCTGGTTCGGTGATTATGACAAACTAACAATGACAAGAATTATGTTAGCAGAATGCTTTCAACTTGAGATGGATTCTGCACAGGANCAAATTGTCTTTTGCGGAGATTCACCGAATGACTCGCCAATGTTCGGATTTTTTGAAAATTCAGTTGGNGTGGCCAATGTTTTGGATTATACNGAAGANTTGGAACANCAACCTTGCTGGATCACAAAAAATAGAACCGCTTCAGGATTTGTGGAACTTGCAGAAACAATCCTTAACGCACATTCCGCTAGTTAAAGCTGACGCTGCACTAAACCCTGCTCAATTCGATTGGTTTAAACTCCTTCCGTGGCTCTGCCGCGGAAGGAAAAAGTGGTGTCATCTCGAACGAAGAGCGAGATCTTAATAATATCAGTGCTAACATAAAATAGATTTCTCCCTCTGGTCGAAATGACAAATTATCGGTTTCGGAGTATTTGCGAAGCCAACAACAATGAAAATATATCAACTTATGTAGGCCGGGTTAGGCCAAAGCCGTAACCCGGATAATCGCATTATTAAACTCATTCTGTGATCATGCCGCGGAATGATGTCAGCATATCTCTGAATTGTCCATTCTGAGTAGCAAAGAAGCGGGCTCTAACTCCGTTAGGAGGTAGAACTTCCTAACGAGAAAAGCAACATTGATTGGCAATTTTAGTACATCTGCTGTATCCTTTTTTGCATGTTCAATAATAAAATCACACAAATTATAACGATAGCGGAAGCAAGTTTTGTTTCCTAAAAAACACACCACTCATTTCAGTAGCTTCAAGCAGTTTTATAGCAAAGCCAAATCCAAAAGAGCAAAATTAATTTTTCAACATGAAACAGCAGCAATTTTTAAATTTAGCAACAGCAGAAGAAGCCGAAGCTCGTTTTTGGGAAGCAGTTCAACCTCAACCGCTGGGTGAAGAATTGGTGCCCCTGGAAGATGCTCATGGTCGAATTTTAGCAGATGATGTCGTGGCAAGGCACAACGTACCTTTTTTTGACCGCAGTAATTTTGATGGATTTGCGCTGCGTGCGGAAGACACTTTTGGTGCACAGGAAACAGCTCCGGTTTTGTTGACCTTGAATCCGGAAGTTCTAGCCTGTGGTGTGGTTCCGCAGGAAGATGTTGCACCAGGAACTGCCACCACAATTTCTACCGGTGGAGTGCTGCCTCGCGGAGCTGACGGTGTAGTGATGATCGAAAATACTTTTCCCGTTGAAAACGCTGAAACCGCAAAAAACATGAATTCAAGTGCTGAAACCAATTGTGCCGAACTCCGGAGTTTCACTAGCAGGTTCGGATATTGGCGCGGGCGAAGTTGTGTTGCGAGTTGGCGAACTCCTGGGTTATCGCGAAACCGGAACTTTGGCCGCTTTGGGTGAAGCAAATGTTTCTGTTTGGCGAAAGCCAAAAGTAGCTGTAATTTCCACTGGAGATGAACTGATTGCTCCCGGCGGGCAAATGGAAATGGGAAAAGTTTTTGACTCTAACTCAACCGTAATTGCCCATGCTGTAGAAGAACTTGGTTGCGAAGCAGTACGATTTGGAATTGTTCCGGATGACGTAGCACAACTGGAAACGGTTCTTCGTCGTGCGCTTAAGCTTGATTTTGTACTGCTTTCCGGCGGCACCTCAAAAGGCGAAGGTGATTTGAATTACCGTGTCTTTGAAAAGTTCCGCAATCCCGGTGTGCTGGTTCACGGGGTGTCACTCAAACCCGGGAAACCACTTTGTCTGGCCGTGCTAGATGGAACTCCTGCAGCCATTCTGCCGGGATTCCCCACATCTTCCACATTTACCTTCAGTAAATTCATTACTCCGGTTCTGCGTAAAATGGCAGGTCTTGCACCGGAACGTAGCGCTTATGTTAAGGCAAAAGTTCCGCTGCGTTTGAATTCCGACAAAGGACGTACCGAATTTAACCTTGTCCATCTGGTACGTAACGAGGATGGATTCAGCGCGTATTCCACCGGAAAAGGTTCCGGTTCTATCACAGGTTTTGCCCGCGCAGACGGTTTTATGGAAATTCCTCGTAACACCGAAATGCTGGAAGCCGGTGAAGAAACAACCATCCATTTACTAGGAGAATCAACACGTCCACCGGATTTGATGATCATCGGCAGCCATTGCGTGGGACTTGATTTTTTGCTTGGTGAAATGCAGAAGCGCGGCGTTTCCTGTAAGTTCCTCGCAGTAGGCAGCATGGGCGGCGTTTTGGCTGCCAAGAGGGGAGAATGTGATTTGGCGGGTACGCATTTGCTGGACGACGTTTCAGACGAATATAATCGGCATCTGCTGACAGCGGAACTTGATTTGATTAAAGGCTACCGGCGGAGTCAGGGTTTGCTGTTTCGTAAAGATGATTCGCGTTTTGCTTTAGTCAAAGAGAATTTTCAAGGGACAATTCGGCAATTAATGGAAGATCAAAACGTACGTATGATCAACAGGAATTTAGGCAGCGGAACACGGATCTTGCTCGATCGTTTATTAGCAGGACAACGGCCTTCCGGATTTTTCCAGGAAGCAAAATCNCACAATTCTGTAGCAGCGGCAATTGCGCAAAAACGTGCGGATTGGGGAATAGCAATCCGTTCAGTTGCCGAAGATGCAGGTCTTGAATTTTTTCCAATGCAGGATGAGGAATATGATTTTATCATTCCGAAAAAACGTCTAGAACGGCCGGCAGTAAGACAGTTTTTAAACTTGCTGCAGGATGCAAACATTCAGAAGAATCTTGCTAAACTTGGTTTAACAGTAGCTGCTCCTGCTTGAAAAACCGTAAATAAAAAAACTCAAATATGATGGTTTCGCCAAAAGTCCTGATGACACACTTGTTTATTATTCCCGAGAAAGCGGGAATGACAAACATTCAAGATTGCATCACAAAATAAACACCATAACTTTCACATGACATTACTTTATTTCAAGGCTCTGCATCTCATTGGAGTCATTGTCTGGTTTGCGGGACTGTTTTATTTAGGACGTTTATTTGTTTATCACCGCGAGGCGCATGAACGTCCGGAACCGGAACGCAGGGCTTTGAAAGCACAGTTCGCACTGATGGAAAAGCGGCTTTATTACGGAATTACTTGGCCCGGCCTGTGCATCACAATTTTCTGCGGAACTGCCATGTTAATGGAGTGGGGACTGCCACCGTGGATTCTCACAAAAATAGGATTGGTAGTCCTCTTGGTGCTTTATCACTTGTGGTGCGGTCACCTGCGTAAAAAGCTGCTGCATGAAAAGTGCGGCTGGAGCGGAAAACAGTTCCGGCTTTTTAATGAAATACCCACACTGCTGTTGGTCAGTCTAGTTTTTCTGGTAGTGTTCAAAGAGGCTTTTTCGTGGAGTGTCTTTTTGCTGATTCTTGCAGGGATGGTACTGGTGATTGGCGTTACCGTAAACTTGCTGGCAAAGAGACGCGAAAAAGATGCCGTTGGAAAAATCAAAGCTGATGCAAATTATGAAAAGAAACAATAACTTACAAAATTTTTTTCTTGCTATTTTGATTGCTGCCGGAACAGCAGGCTGTAGTTGGTTTGGAGAAACTACTGAACCAACAAATGAAGCTTATGAATCAGGAAAAAAAGCCCTGAGCGAAGGTAAATATGAAGTAGCAAAGGCGCATTTTCGTGAAATTGACACAAGTTCTCCTTTTTATCCACAAGCAGTCTGGATGATTCAGAAGGTGCCTTTCAAAAAAGGAATGGCAGCTTTTGAGCAAAAAAAATACCAGCTTGCGCTCGTAGATTTGTCAAAGGTACCGTTGCACTCACCTGATTACTCAGAGGCACAACGTTACATTAATCTGGCAAATTACAAGCTACTGCTCGAACAGTTCCAGCAGTCTACCGATAAAGACCGTTTCATACTTATTCAGGAACTTGTCAACATTTCCAACGAAATAGGCGAATCAAAGATGCTTTTAGACAGTCTGGANATGATTAAGACCGGACTTGACACATCTTCTTCCAAGAAACAAACCCGAGATTTGATCAATTTGCTGGGCAGTATGGTTGCTCTTAACAAAGCTCCGGAAGTCCAGCAGAAAGCTCTGAATTACCTGCTGACAGATTTTGAACAGTTCTACGAGCAAACCGAAATTAGACCTCATGTCCTGCAGATTATCGGCACTTTGAAAATGGAACTTATGTAANAGTGATGGTTCCGTAAAAGCATTAAGTCAGGAATTTGTCATTTTTGTGTTCCGTCCCCTTCGACTCTTCTCAGGCTGTAGAGTCTCCATAATTCTGCTGTCTGCTTGCACGTAGAGCAACTCTGCTCAGCCAGATACTGATTCCTCCCATCACCACAATTTGTAAATACGCAGTTCTCTCCATCCCCACTGAGAGGAAAAAATCATACAAACCATGTAGAAACGCGGAAATAAACCAACCCTGAATAATCGTCAGCATCGGTANATAAAACCTAAATTTTGTTGCATCAGTTAGCTCAAGTAACAGGCGTGATTTTGCTACATAATATCCCATTGGCACACTCATAAAAGCATGTGCGGGCACAGTGATTACTGTTCTTGTAGCAACAACCGCTATGCCGTACTGATCCAAATAGTAAAAATTCTCAAGTGTCGCAAATCCCACTGAAATCACTGCCGCATAAAGAATTCCGTCAAAAACTTCCGCTAAATGCCGGCTCGGATAAACTACTGCCAGCAAGACAAGTAATTTCGCAAATTCTTCATTAAATCCTACGAAAAACCAAAATCCGGAACTGAACAAAGGTATAGATTTGCCGAAGACAATAATCTGCGGCCAAAGCGCATTTGGCCAGAAAAGTGTGTACTTTTCAACCGCATGATTTAAAACCAGTGCCAGCAGTCCTGATCCCATACCGCCGATGAACAAAAGCAGCAGTAAAGGCAGGTATACTTTTTTGTAACGCTGTGCATGATAAAAAACCCAGCCCCAGAGGATTCCAGGGACAAGGACTATTCCGATGATAGGCAGCATTCTTTATTTCCTAAGTGTTGTGATTGCTCCNGATTCATGGCATAGTCTAGTTAGTAACACACATCATGCTAAGATGTTGAATGAGGGAGCTTACAACATCTTAGAAGAAAATCAGAAAAGAATCCAATGCAACGAAAACCACTCTCCTCACCCAAGGGAAATCCGGATTTGGATAAATTTGCTAAAATCATCAAGTCCTGCCGTTATTTTCATAAAATCAGCCTGGCTCTGCTCANGGAAATGTTACGCCAAGGTGAATTTGTCACTTTGAAAGCAGAAGAATTTCTCATCCGCGAAAACCACGCAAAACCTCCGGAATTAATAGTACTGCTGGAAGGATCACTTGCTGTAACTTCGAAGGAGCATTTCATCATGCGTCTGAATCATCCCGGAGATATNGTTGGTGAAATGTCCGTTATTGCTGCAGATCCAAATCCGTATGCGGACGTAATTGCAGAAGAAGATTCTCAAGTAGTGATTTTTCCGAATCATCTTTTTAAAGTTGCCGAAGATGACACAAAAGTTTCGGTTGTATATTATGTTTTTTCACACATTCTCGCAGAAAAACTAAAACATGTGACCGCACGTTCGCTGCTGAAAAAAAATGGTCGTTCACATGAAGCTTCAGGTCCGCTGATTGGAATTCTTGATCCTGACCCGCTGTACCGCGCAAAAATAAAATCCTCGCTGGAAAATGTCTGGAAGAAATCACAGGTTATAGAACTGGATTCTTATCAAATTTTTCTTGAAAAGCCTTTTGAAAATAACTTTGATTTTATAATTATTGATCCAGAAATGCTTGCGCGAGACAATTCTCAGTCTGCAGAAATACGCAATCTGCTAGAAATTTGTAGCTCACATCTGGCGCCGATGCTGGTCATCAGTAAATACTGTGAAAAAGAGGAGAACCGACAATTTCTGGCAGAACTGGGAGTAACGGATTTTTTGCTGAAACCTTTTTCAACTTTTGATCTGGAGCATCTGCTTATTAAATTCCGTAAAGANCATTACCGTCAGCAAGAGCTGGAACAAGTTGAAATTGCNGCAGATACCGACAGACTTACCGGACTGGCCAACCGGCGCAGGATGGATGAATTTCTGGAAGCAATGCTCACTCTTTTTCCGGAAGAGAAACAAGCGTTTTCCTTGATCATCGCAGATGTTGACCATTTCAAACATTATAATGATGCACANGGACATCAACTTGGTGACGTTGTCCTNGCCACTGTTGCAGCCATCTTCAAAAACAATATCCGTAGAGGTGACCTTGCGGCACGNTATGGTGGAGAGGAATTTGTTGTTATTTTACCAAACTGNGAAAAAGACAATGCTATGCTGATTGCAAATAAACTGCGTCAGGCAATTGCGGTGGAAAAATTTCCATATCAACAACAACAACCACTAGCTAACCTCACCTGTACTTTTGGAGTCGCTACTTTTCCCGAAGACGCCGACAGCAAAGACCTTTTACTGAAAAAGGCTGACGATTGTTTATACAAAGGTAAAGCCAGTGGAAGAAACAAGGTGCTTGCCGCTGAATCGCTTTAAGTTTTTGCGTGACCATCACAAATTCCTGATATATCTTTTCCGTTGCGAAAACAGGAGTTGAGAAACTTGTAAGCATTTGATATAATTGCTTTGTGATTTTATGTAAATTGCAAACAAGGATTAAGCAGATAATTTTAACGGTTGGCTCTTTTGGCAATTTTCAAAATAATCGATTAAGGTCTTGCAAAATACCTCAANTTAACGCAATATTAATGGGTTTAGCGACAGCATATTTTCAGACTGTCTAAAANTAGTTGGCCAGAATTNATACAAAAAGAGATAGAGATAATAATGATTACTAAATTTGCCAGAAAAGAAGATTTCTACAACGGCACAAATCCACGGGTTTGGTGGGTAGTAGATGCAGAAGGTCAGACATTAGGCCGGATGGCAACAAAAATTGCGCATGTTCTTAGAGGAAAACATAAAGCACTTTTTTCACCGCATGTTGATACAGGAGACTTTGTAATTGTAGTTAATGCAGAGAAAGTACATGTCAGTGGAAAGAAAGAAGAAGACAAAATGTATTACCACCATACGGGTTATCCAGGTGGAATCAAAAGTGCAAAATATTATGAACTACAGGAAAAGTTTCCTGAGCGCATTGTAGAAGGTGCTGTCAAAGGAATGATGCCCAAAAATACTCTCAACAGACGTTCCCTGCTACGTTTAAAAGTTTACACAGGTTCGGAGCATCCTCACGAATCTCAGCAACCTCAGCCCCTTAATATTTGACCTATGGCAAAAGAAACTACTGTCCAGTACTATGGTACCGGTCGTCGAAAAGACTCCGTAGCCCGTGTTTATCTCCGTCCCGGAAAAGGAGAAATAGTTGTTAACAAACGACCTGTTGAAGATTATTTCGGTAGAGAGACCCTCAAAATGGTTCTGCGTCAACCGCTGGAACTGACCGAATCTCTCGATAAGTTTGATATTTTTGTCAACGTACACGGTGGTGGATTATCAGGTCAGGCAGGTGCAATTCGACACGGAATTTCACGTGCATTACTGCTCGCAATTGAAGACTCACGAGATGTTCTCAAAAAAGCTGGAATGCTGACACGTGACTCACGTAAAGTTGAACGTAAAAAATACGGTCAACCTGGTGCACGTAAAAAATATCAATTTTCTAAACGCTGATTTCTTATTGTTATTTTAACTGCTGAGTTTTTTAAAATCTTGGATTTTTTCTTTAAAGCATTTTAAACTCGGCAGTTAAAAAAGAGGACTCTGCATCGCTTTTCCAAGCCGCATGGTCACATTTCTCTTCATATTTTGGACATTGGCTTCGGTCTTTCTGACGCTCAATGTTTTCCGGCCTCTCGCCAAACGTTCAAATTCATCCTTCCGCGCAATCCTTGTTTCCTTTGTCCTGAGCTGGCTGGTCGGTGATCTGCTGCCACACTGGATTTTGCTCAATGCAGGTATCCTGCTTCTTTTTTCATTTTCTGACATTTTCAGTCAACCTCTTGGATGGGGCGGACTTCTAGTTCATTTTATCAGCTGGCTCATTTTGCTGCTGCGTCTCTGGATTATGCTCAATCTTCCGGAACGTCTTGAGCAGAAGATGGAAGAACAGTTGGGAGTTCAATGGCAAAAGATATATCCGCAACCGCTTGCTCCCCGTAATATTTTTGAGGTTGAATGGCAAAGCTGGTTTAATCCAAACAAGGTAGTCGATGATCCACGCATTGAAATAATCCGTGATCAGGTTTTTCATCAGCAAGCAGGATTTCAGCTTAAACTTGATATTTACCGACCTCATAACACAAAAAAGAAACATCCTGGAATCCTGCAAATTCACGGCGGCGCCTGGATTACGGGTAGTAAACGACAGGCTTCTTTTTTAATGGCACGCATGGCAGCACGCGGCTGGGTCTGTTTCTCCGTCAGCTACCGATTCAGTCCGGACATTGTTTTTCCTGAACACTTGATAGATGTCAAACGTGCATTGCGCTGGATTAGAAATAATGCGGAAGAACACGGATTGGATCCGGATTTCATTATTGCGACAGGAGGTTCCTCAGGCGGACATTTAGCAGCAATGACTGCACTCACCCAAAACCAAGCAGAGTTTCAACCGGGTTTTGAGGAGACGGATACCAGTATTCAAGGCTGTGTACCCATTTATGGTGTTTTCAATTTCAGTGAGCCTTTTGACAAACGGACTCCATTTCCGGCAAAAGCAAAAGTTTTACAAATGCTTTGCGGAGGAACTCCGGAAACACAGCCTGAACTTTATCAGCAAATTACTCCGGCAAATTGGATTTCCGCAAAGACACCTCCGTTTCTACTGATCCAGGGTGAAACTGACGCACTGATTTCAGCAACAGAAACTAAGGCATTCTGGGAGCTTCTGCAAGCACACAAAGTTGCGGATTCCGCTTTTTTACGTTTGCCTTTGGTTGAACATGCGTTTGACATTTTCCCCACTTTAACGGCACAGTGTATAGTACCAACAATAGAGAGATATTTGATTATGCTTCACCAAAACCACCTTTACAATTCAGGAGAAAAATGAAACCTGCAGAAAAGCAAATTCCGGAAAGTCCTTCAATGAGCGAAGATCTGGTTCTTCGTCAGGAAGATGGCGTTGTTACTTTAACCCTCAACCGTCCGAAACAATTCAATGCCTTGTCCGAAGCAATGTTGACAAAACTGCAGCAGGAACTGGACTCCATCGCAAATAATGAAACATTGCGTCTCGTGATTTTGCAAGGTGCAGGCAAGGTTTTCTGTGCCGGGCATGATTTAAAAGAGATGATTGCCAATCGTAAAGAGGAGTACTATCAAACTCTTTTTCTGCAGTGCAGCAAGATGATGATGACACTCAATCAAATGCCTCAACCAATCATTGCTAAAGTACATGGAATAGCGACTGCAGCCGGCTGTCAACTGGTAGCGGCCTGTGATTTAGCGGTGGCGGCAGAGGGGACACGATTTGCGACATCCGGAATCAATGTCGGTTTGTTTTGCTCAACACCCGCGGTACCGGTGAGTCGCAATATTTCACGCAAACGTGCGATGGAATTATTGCTGACAGGTGACTTTATTGACGCAGACACAGCACTCAACTGGGGTTTGCTCAACCGAGTGGCACCTCTTGATAAATTGGATGAAGAAACTCAAAAGTTGGCTGACGCGATTCTGTCAAAATCGTCTGTAGCGGTTTTCACCGGAAAGAAAATGTTCTACAAACAACTCGAACATAAGATGGAAGATGCATATGCATATGCTGGAGAAATAATGGCCTGTAATATGATGACGGAAGATGTTTCTGAAGGCGTGGACGCTTTTATCAACAAACGTCAAGCTGTCTGGAAAGGGCGTTAATAAAAGGACGGCACCAACCGCAGGCCCTGTTTAGTATCTGCGGGCGGATGTTTTTTTGCGGATATGGTGCCGTCCCTGAAATAGTTTCAGCTTTTAAAAACGTACATCGGAACATCCACATGATGCAGCAAATAATCAGTGTTGCTTCCTAGAAAAATACGTCCAGCGACTGTGTGGTCATGTCCTGCCAGCATCAAAATTCCGGCACGAATTTCTTTCTGATATTCAAGAATCCTCAGATAAGACGCACTACCGAAAAGAACCACTTGTTTTACCGGAACTGTTATCTGCATTGGTGACAGAAACTTTTCCATGGCTTCCAGGCCCTGATCTTCAGTCACCTCAAGTTCAGCTTTGCCCATTCCCCAGCTTGCTTCTGCACCGTAATAGGAATAATCAATCGGCGTCATTACATGTACGAAGTGTATTTCCGACTCAGTACGTTCCGCCCAGGCTACTGCTTTTTCGACAACTGTCCTGTTTGCCTCACTGAAATCGAGAGGAACCAGAACTATTTTAGCAAGATCCGACTTAGTTTGCCTGTGTACATAGATTGGACAATGAACATGATGCACGACATAATCTGTATTACTTCCCAGAAAAAGCCGACCTAGCATAGTGTGGGAGTGGGCAGCCATAATCACAAGATCTGCGGCCACACTTTCCACCAGTTCCACTATTTTAAAATACGGAGTTCCGTATTCGTGAGAGAGGTCAAAGTCAGCTTTCAAATGCAGCGGTGCCAGATAGTTT
>JGI26272J51733_1001115_pt1 | contig 11272 bp, 11 predicted proteins | sample SaaInlV_120m_DNA_FD_51733 | JGI IMG/M metagenome (IMG submission 51733) | reverse complement strand
ACATCTCTTGAGAGAGTTCTTTGAACTTTGTATTTATACACTATTTTATGAACTCAATATTTAGAAATATAGGAATGGGGCCAACATGACTGAGTTGAAAACCCAAAATAAAACTAAAATCGAATGGGCCGACGTTACCTGGAATCCAGTTGGTGGATGCACTGACATCTCGCATGGTTGCAAAAATTGTTATGCAAAACAGATGCATAGACGCCATTACGGGAATCCAAACCAAAAACAATACTCAAAGCCATTTAATGAGATTCATGAGCGAGAAGAATTGCTTAAAAAACCTTTTGAATGGAAAAACCAATCACTGGTCTTTGTCTGTTCAATGTCTGATCTATTCCACAAGGATGTGTCAGATGAATTCATTAAAAAAGTCTTTAATACAATGAATTCCTCTTGGCATCATTACCTTGTACTGACCAAAAGGAGTGATAGATTGAAAGAGCTGGCTCCTTCTCTAACTTGGACACCCAACATTACAGCTGGAGTAACAGTTGAGAGTTCAAAATACAAACCACGAATAGATGATTTAAGGCAAGTCCCTGCTGATAATCGATTTTTGTCTTTTGAACCGCTTATCGGCGACTTGGGAGAACTTACCCTAGATGGAATAAGCTGGGTTATAGTAGGTGGTGAATCAGGTAGATCACAAAAATCACTAAGAAAAATTGAAAAAGATTGGGTTATATCGATTCAAGCTCAATGCATAAAAGAAAACATTCCCTTCCTTTTCAAGCAATGGGGGCATCATTCATTCAATCCAGACCCACAGGATCCTACAATCAAGGGTGATGATAAGAAATCTATTAAGAAGGCAAAGGGTGGCAGACAATTGGATGGAAAGATTTACAATAACTTTCCAGAATTTAAGGAGTACTGGGGCTTTTTGGCTGATAATTTTTTGCAAGATGAGATAAATAAACTCGACAACAAGGTCAAGGTTGCACTCAACAAATTCTCCAAATCATGGATAACTATTGGTGAATCGCTTTCATTGATCCAAGAGAAGATCGATAGTTGTGGAAATGGGAAAATAATGAAATATTGGCAAGCATACCTAGGGGTAGATAGCTTCCAGGATTATTGCCAAACGAAGTTGCAATTTTCCCGTGAAGCAGGCACCCAGATGCGCCAAGCTTGGGAATTTCTCAACGAGTTCCGTCCTGAATTGTTAGAAGCCCCCGAAGACATCACATCATATACCAAAATCCGTATTCTTGGGCCTCACATTGAGAAAATTCGTGAGGATCCTACGAAGTACGAAGATTTACTAGATACCACTTTTGAAAAAGTAAAAACTCGGAACGAAATCGAAAAGGCAGTGAAGGAAGTTTTTCCCTCTGCAAAGGTCATAAAAGATGATGAATACTGGAATAAATATATGAATGGCTTCGAGAATAAAATCGTAGGCAAGCTTCCTGAGACCCAACATGATGAATTCCAGAAACTGTCAGATCAGATTCGGAAACTTATCGTGAAATCTGCCCCATAATTAGGTTAGATTATTAATCCTAAAGTTGTTGAAGTGCGTACCGGGTACATGCTTCAACAGCTTAAATCTCAATCTTTATATTAGGAAAGAGGTATATTGACTTTTTAATTTTTCCATGTAGGTTGAATGGATTTCATCTTTTTTGTTGTGTGTTTCATATTTAGGGAAGGTCATGAATAACAAACTCCAATTAGATAAAGGAAAATTACAGCGTCTTACTGAATCCGTTTGGGATTACATTCAAAAAGGTAATCTGCATCCAGCGACGTTGTACAATATTATCTATAATGAGATTATAACAATATTCCCCGTACATAGTGAGTCAGATCAATCAAAGAAGGATCTTAGAAATCTTTCACTTAGATTAGGCAAATTCATTCTCTCAAATTATAAATCCATTATTAAAGAAAAGGTGGGGATTTATAGCGCGCTAACGGCAGTAAGTGGGTTATCCATCATAGGATTTATGATCCCAGTCTCAGGTTGGCTTAAAAAGAAAAGTGAGCGTGCAGTAAAGCATGAGTTTTATGAGAATTTCATTCAATATGCGGACGAAGAACTTGGCAACACACCAGATGTTGGCAAAGAAAATAATGATCCCTACAGCTTGACAAAGGAAATCGTTCAGGTTAATAATCAATTACAGAATACCGATATGCCGTTTGTAAGTAAAATTGTAAAAGCACCTGTACTTCGGGGGGAGGATTTATACAATAAAGTCAGGGACAATGTCGTTGAGATCACTACTGAATACGGATTAGGCAGTGGGGTGTTTTACTCCAATGATGGGTTGATTGTCACGAATCGCCATGTTATCCAGGGTACAAGCCAAGTAATAGTTCGCGGCTTCAATTCAGAAGAATTTCATGGACAAGTTTTACTTTCATTCCGTGATATTGATATAGCCTTTGTCCAAGTAAATGATCTCAAAAAGCAAATTAAAGCTCCATTAATGGAAGAAAATATCTCACCAGGCGAAACTGTTTATGCTATCGGCAGCCCAAGAGCTTTTAGCCATTCATTGACAAAAGGAGTGGTTAGCTCATCAGGGAGAATTGTTGGAAAAGTGAAGTACATCCAACATGATGCTGCAATTAATGGTGGAAACAGTGGTGGTCCACTTTTTAATAGCAGGGGAATACTCATTGGAATTAATACTTGGGGAGTTATAGACTCCGAGGGGATGGGTTTTGCAATACCTATCAGTTATGTATCCCAAAAATTCAAACAGTATGAGAATATTTTATTCAATAACCACAACAGGAATTATTGCATTGTTTGTGGAGAATCCAGTAAAGAGAATGCAAGATATTGCAACAAATGTGGAAGCCCTCTTAACAAATCCAAATCCAGTATGGGACATTCAGGTTTAGGCTTTGATATCGTGTCTAAATGCACATGTGGACAAAAACGTATTGATAGTGAGAAATATTGCGATAGATGTGGAAAGAGTTTATTGGTTGAAAGGAGTGACGTAAATTGAAATATTTTGGATTCAATGGTACATCTGTCAAAGATATTGTAAAGTGGCTTGAATCAAAATTCTCTGGTACAGAATCTAAATTTGCAGATTTTCAAATACCAGATATAGAAAATGCATGGATGTTTGAAAATGAAGATATATCTATATCCATCATGATCAATACAAGCGAACCCAGGTATGAGTATATCCATTTCAGTACAGTGATATGTGAAATACCCAATGACAATATTTTACCATTTTACAGAAAGTGTTTGGAAATTAACAAGAACCTGATCGGGGCAGTCATAACGCTAGATGATTCAAAAGTTTGTTTCGATCAATTGCAGTTTATCAAGTTTATAAGTAAAAAACATTTAGATCAAATGTTTGAAATACAAATAAAACTCTCTGCAAATGTATTAGATGATTTGGCAAATGAATTTGAGATCATCCATCCCTTATTATACTAAATGTTGAGGCTTTGGACCTTACCACGGGTATAAAATGGTTTGTATTTTCCAATTGACTGATGGGGTTGAGTACTTGTTTTCTTATTTGGTTTATTTGCGAAATTTAGTTTTTGATTAATAATGTATTGACCTTTATACTTGTCCAATTTATTAGAAAAGATTGTTCAACTTCTGTCAGTTGTCTATTACAACTAACCCTCGCTTAAACAATTTTCTTTGAGTTGGGGTTTAGAAAAGTAAATGGAGAGTCAGGGCAGAATGGAAAAAGGAGAATAATTGAATTTCTTTGGAAAAGATGAGGAATTACTGTTGTCGTTGGAGAATCAATATTTATTGATTGTAACTTAGAAAAGGAGCATTTATGGAAAGTAGAGTTTTAGATGGTATGACTATTGGGTCTACTGAATACCAAAGAAGGTTAAAACATTTAAAGAATGATATATCAGATAGTGGTATTGAAATTACATTTGATTTTTCGATACCTTCCTGGAACAAACTATCTAGTTTTATTCAAAAGTTTCCCGCCCAACTTAACTATTTAGTTGGCACCAATAGTAATTTTGCACATATAGTTGAAAAACATACAGAAGATGTTGAGTTAGCTTTGATTGATATCAGTGGGTCCTGTACTAGTTTAGTAGAAGTCAAGGATAGACTTTTACCGATTATCATTGAAAAAGTTGGTAATAAAGAAACACCAGATAAAAAGAAACTATTCAATTCGTTTAAAGAATATTCAAAACTTTGTGATTCGAATGATGAGTTGCACGTGGCAATAATAGAATATTACTCACAATTTATTCCTCACTCAAAAAAGTGTGAGACGATTGAAGTAGGTGCACTTTCTAGGATTTTTAAAGCTATTGTAGATGTAATAAAGAAAATTCTCAAAAATACAAGAGATATGGTAAAACAGACGTGGGAAATAATCAATGATCCAGATACATTTTATCTTGAGTTGCGTGGGAGATTAGAAAATTATTTTAAAGCTCATCCCAGTCAAACGTTTAAAAGGTACCTACTTTTTCTTCCAGATTTATTTCGCTTGTATATCAGATTATTAGTTGATAATCGTGTACCTAATTCATCAAAGCAAGAGTTTTTTGGTGCATTAGTTTATTTAGTTGTACCAATCGATCTTATACCAGAACAGTTATTAGGACCCATTGGGTATATAGAAGACATTTATTTCATGATTCTTGCAATCATAAATATGTTAAATACTAATAGAATACCGCGTGAAGTTCTTGATGATCATTGGCTTGGAAGCAAAGACGATTTGGATTTTCTTATTAAGACTTCAATGGAATTAAGTGAGAATATAGATTTATTCCGGTATTTGGGAGACTGGTTTCGAGATAGAATGCATCAACCTTCTTTTTGAGGTCTATTTACACCTTCTCTATTGGCAAACGTTTTGAAAGCCTCGATTTGATGTCTCTTAGTTATTTTTCTGCGGATGATTTTTGAAAATCCCTTTCTTGGAATCGGTAAGTAAATTTTAATGGAGCACCAGATTATGATAAAGAATGCAGATCAGATAATTGAAACAGACTGTTTACCAATTGGTTTGACTCTTTAAAACGAGTTAACAGTACCTGCAAAAAGCCATTTCCATTAAATTTCTACAATTAAAGTGTGTACCCGGGTACACACTTTCAATTCTCATATCTCAACCAGAAACCCCAGAACCCCGATTCTCAAACTCTCCACATGTCGTCTTCCTCCATTCACCATCGATAAACTTCGATTTACCCAAGAAGTAATCAAGAATTTCTCCGGCCTTTTCCTTTGAAATCTCATCTTCGATCAGGCTTGATACTCTTCTTCTTTCATCTTCAGTAACTCGATAATCACCCAGAATTTGCTCAATTGCAGCAATCTGCTTCTCAGAAGCCAAATCCACAGACGCCTCCTCACAAGAAACGTCTCTCATCTCTTCCACATCCTGAGTAAATATTTCAGATAAACCCGCACATCTCAAAGTGGCATCAATCATCGCAGACTTCACTGCCATTTTCATTGATTTATTCAAATCTCCCTTATCCTGTTTTTCCACAAACCTTGCTCCTACTCCCTGTCCGATGATAGTGCCATCCTGGCTTGTGAGTTCACATTTGATGATAATAGCATTTATGGTTTTGCCACTTAAGGCTGCATCCTCATATTGGTTTAGGTTAGGAAAAATAGGTATAAGCCCAAGCATACCAGCAATTTTCTCAGCGCCAGGTTTGAGTAACGACGGTTTTGACATTCTACCCTTAATCATAATCGAACCGTAATCCCTACCTTCCACAAGAGAAGATCTAATCCAATCTAAAAGAGCGTTTCTGTTGGTTTTTCGTCTATCCAGTCCAGATTTAAACACATTAACAGGTGCATCCATTGGATTTATTACTGCGGGTGTTTCATCAAATGTAACCAGACGATTGTTAGTATTATTCATTGTGTTCTCCTTGTTTTTAAATGAGCCCGCGATTAGCAAAGCTTGTATTGTTGGTTCCAGCCAAAATAATATGATCATGAATTTTTACATCGATTGTCATACAGGCTTCCCTTAACTTCTTCGTGATCTGAACATCTTCTGGACTAGGTTCAGGATTACCCGACGGATGGTTGTGAGCAAGAATAAGTGCAGCAGCACCTTCAAGTACAGCTTTTCTCACTATCTCTCTGGGATGAACAAACGCATTCGTCAGAGATCCTTTAAAGATAACTTCTGTAGATATATGTGCATTCTTCCCATTGAGAAAAATCACAACAAACATCTCCCTTAAAGGATCATTGAAATATGGACGGAGATGCGCTACAGCAGAATCAATATCACTAATGGTTTCACCGGATTGTATTCTAAATCGTTTAATGTATTCTGAGGTAAGTTGGCCGTCAGAAATTTGAGTTAAATTCATAAAAACTCCTTTCATTATAAATGTTATAGGCACCATAAGATCAAATCAAACACAGACCGTCTTAAAGAGTGCTTTTTGTTCGTTATTTGTGTATTCTGTGAGGTATTTTTGGAAATCAGTGGACAGGAAATCACCGATTTACCTTGTATCCAAACTTCACATCTTGCTGCCTCACAGCCACGCCATCAGGTATCTCACCAGTCGCCACCAGATGTTTCCGAATCGCCGTCTTATCAACACTCACAGTAATCTTTTCCCTAGTAAATCGACCATCTTTGAGCACAGCATCCTGATCCTCAATTACGATTTCATCCTGCTGTTTCCGCAGCGATAATGTTCCGTTTACCAGGTTCATTGTTTTCCTCCCGGTCGAATGAATAAATCCTCGTAGAATCTGAATATAAAATTCCTTCTTTTTCTCAATCGCATAGACCCTAGATTCTTTCCATTCCCGAATCCGATGAGTCTGCACTTCAGCCGATTCCTGAATCTCTTCAATCTGTGAATCAAGATCTGCCACCTTCCCAAGATAAAAGTCAGCATCAGGCATGGCTGTAACCTCCTGGATATCAGGATTGTAATCGATATATGGATTAATCATCTCAAACCTCCAGAATATTGTGTAGGGCAATATGCCGTTCCATGATCTTGTTGGGTGGGGCAGTTTTCAGGGCTTCCGTGCAGGCGTTGTAAAACGACCAGACACTACGAGAAGAAAAATCATCGTGGCTGGGACTCAACCACTCTTTCTTAACTACTGGTATCTGTCTTGGGGAAATAACATCATTCCCATACAAAAGACCCAGCAACTTAAATGCATCATCGTTCCCAAGGTATTTCCCTCGCATCTCTTCAGCATCTTCCACAATCTAAATAATATGATCATGAATTTTTACATCGATAGTCCCACAGGCTTCCCGTAACTTCTTCGTGATCTGAACATCTTCTGTACTTGGTTCAGGATTGCCAGACGGATGGTTGTGAGCCAAAATAAGTGCAGCAGCACCTTCAAGTACAGCTTTTCTCACTATCTCTCTGGGATGAACAAACGCATTCGTCAGAGATCCTTTAAAGATAACTTCTGTGGATATATGTGCATTCTTCCCATTGAGAAAAATCACAACAAACATCTCCCTCAAAGGATCATTGAAGTAAGGACGCAAATGAGCCACGGCAGAATCAATATCACTAATGGTTTCACCGGATTGTATTCTAAATCTTTTAATGTATTCTGAGGTAAGTTGACCGTCAGAAATTTGAGTTAAATTCATAAAAACTCCTTTCATCATAAATGTTATAGGCACCATAAGATCAGATCAAACACAGACCGCCTTATAGAGCCCTTTTTGTTCGTTATTTGTATATTCTGTGAGGTGTTTTTGGAGAGCAGTGGACAGGAAATCACCGATTTACCTTGTATCCAAACTTCACATCTTGCTGCCTCACAGTCACGCCATCAGGAATCTCTCCCGTGGCAACCAGATGCTTTCGAATCGCCGCCTTATCNACGTTCACAGTAACTTTTTCCCTGATAAATCTGCCGTCTCGTACCACGGCATCCTGATCCNCAATCACTATTTCATCTTGCTGTTTCCGCAGCGATAATGCTCCGTTTACCAGATTAATGGTCTTCATCCCTGTTGAATGGATAAATCCACGCAAATTCTGAAGATAAAACTCCTTCTGACGTTCAATCACACAAATCCTTGATTGCTTCCATTCCTGAATTCGATCTGTCTGAATATCAGCAGATGCCTGGATCTCTTCAATCTGTGAATCCAGATCTGCCACCTTACCAAGGTAGAAGTCAGCATCTGGCATGGCTGTAACCTCCTGGATATCAGGAGCGTAATCCACATAAGGGTTAATCATCTTAAACCTCCAGAATATTGTGAAGTGCAATGTGTCGTTCCATTATCTTATTGGGAGGGGCAGTCTTAAGAGCTTCTGTGCAGGCGTTATAAAACGACCATACACTACGGGAAGAAAAGTCATCATGGCTAGGGTTCAACCACTCTTTCTTAATTACTGGGATCTGTCTGGGAGAGATCACATCATTCCCATATAGAAGACCCAGCAGCCTAAACGCATCATCGTTCCCAAGATATTTCCCTTTCATCACTTCAGCATCTTCAACAATCTTAGTGAAATTGTGCTGTGACCGATATATGGTAGTAATAATTAACTCCTCAAGATCGTTCCAGACATTCTGGGTATGCTTTCTCATGATAGCAATATCTCCAGTTAGTGCCAGATTATCGCAGACAAAAACACTGGCTCCAATAGCAATCCCTACCGACATGCTTTTATCGTATGAGTTTCTGAAACCAACGCTCAAACCCATTGAGCCACTAATGCCATTTTTGTATGTGTGGACACCAAACATCTGTGCACCGTCTCGGGCCATTCCGTATTGTGCCCCTTGCATCTCGTACCCACGCAACAAGCCACCTGAAACCTCGGCCAAATTCTTAGCCAAATCATAGTGGCTTACAGGTCTGTAGGTTCTTGTTTCTTGAGGCAAGGGTACGCTCCGAAGATCATCTAAGGTGCAATACTCGCCTCCTTTGTGTAGAAGTAATTCACTCATCGTGTATTCCTTTCGTTTAGTAGGTTTTTGTTAATCAAAATGAAGTATGACATACCTTAATTGATGGTGACAATCACCATCCGATGACAGCCTGAGAGCTGCAGTTAATTAGTTATAATGGAGATTTTTAAAATGAAAAAATCAAATGAAATGAGTTCAACAGTAGAAAAACGGTTTTTCACCGTCGCTGAAGTAGCGCTAGTAACCGGACTTACAGAAGCTTCGATCCGTGCACGTTTGCAGCGTGGTGAGATTAAACACATTAAAATTGGTAGACGGGTATTAATCTGTAAAAAGGTCCTAAATTTATTAATTGGAGGAAATGATGATGAGTAGCACATTTGATATTAAAGATGGCCTGGAACTCTATCAAGAAGCATGTCCTGAAAAGGACTATCTGGTTGATGAAATAATCGGTAAAGGTGACTTGGTGGTTCTGGCCGGAGATACAGGTCTTGGTAAATCCATCATTGCACATCAGATTGGTGTCTATCTTGCAACGGGTGAATCAGAGGTTCTTGGGTTCAAAATTCCCAAGCAACGAAGGGTGCTTTACCTGAACTTTGAGCTGTCCAACAGCGAGTTCAATCGGCGTCATAAAAAGATTGCTTCCGGCATTGGACAGAAGGGTAACCTGAAAAACTTTCAGTATAATTCAGTAACCAACCGAAAGGGTCTGTTTGAGGACAACTGGGATCGGATTCTTGAAACAATTAAAAACAGATATCCCTTTGATATGATTATTGTGGATAATCTGTATGCATCGACAAGTGAGAACGACGAGAAGAACTACGACCTAAAACAGATACTGCGGAAAATAACTGATGTTGCAAATGTACATGGGAGTGCTGTTCTTGTGATCACACATCACAGGAAACACAGTCCAGAAGAGCCTCTATCACTTCATCTTGTACGCGGAGGTTCTACCCTGACAAACGCGATGGATATGGTCTTACAGCTCGGGAGATCAATTATTAATCCTGATATTCGATACTTCATGATTACCAAAAATCGGTATTACTCACCGAATCTAATGAAGTCATTGGAGTTGACGTTGGATCCGGAATCGTTGCGGATGATAAACACCGGTGAAATCAGTGAGCATAAGCATCTAACACCACTAACAGAGGATCAAAATTCAATTCTGAATAGATTGGATAATGAGTTTACGACCGCTGAGTTAAAAACTCAAATGACTGACAATGGGTATAGTGAAAGAGTTATCTATGACTGGTTGAAGAAATGGCTGAATGATGGTCACATCACTAAAATCAGTCAGGGTAATTACCAGAAGAGCTTACTGTAAGTTTGGCGTGCCTGCATACGCTGCAGTTTCTGCATATTGGAGTTAATATCTATATACAGGTCAAAATTATAATACATTTTTTACATATGCAGATTATGCAGTAAATGCAGGCACCCACCCTCTATAATTTGGTTTAAAAATAGACGAATTAATTTAGGTATGTGGGTTGGTTGTGATGGGTTCTAGAATTAGCCAATGGTGTTTTCAATAAATTCCACTAAGATAGTGTATTAATTCTTTACTTTTAGTGGATAATTAACATTAAAATGCGGAGGTCAACAACTGCTTGCCAATCTTAACATCCTTTTCAAAGTAGAACTAATTAATGATTTCCAACATGATTACTCTTACGGAGGTGTTGAAAGACAAGTTTTGGAAAAATTCATTAAGTGGATGAAGATTATTCATTCGGTATCCCAATCCTTTCCGAGATTTTTCTTTAATGATTTTAAACATGATTATCGATACGGAGGGATTGATCGAGAGTATTTTTATTGATTTTCCTTTCTTTTAGTGTTTAACCCAATAAACAGTTTAGGCATTAAATGTATGCAGGTATACAGCCTTTCCTCTTTGGGTAATTACAGCCTCGAAGTGATCACCTATGCTAATGTCACCAAACTGTTGAAACTGGTCTTTTGGTAGACTACCAAGTCTCAGATCCCCACAGAAGAAGTCTTTCCCTTCAGGATCCACCTCATTCATTCGAACCTCAACAAGGCATTGACGCCCAAGCTCTTTGATCAATGATCGGAAATGATTCAGTTTTGACCAAGTATCAAAGCCAGGTGAATCATAGTGTCCACCGACTGCAGCCAAGGTTTTAAGCTGCACTGGTTCTGGATTCTTTGAAACAGTTTCTCGGGGCTTTTTGCCCAGGAGTTCAAGATTCTCGTTGTCGAAACAATGAAATGCAGCACTACCGATCCCAAGACCCTTAGTACGACCGTGTACTAGGCTCCATATTGCACAGGCCCAGTTTTTCCTGTTATTTGTTTTTGATTCTGACCAATGCTCAAGGAACTTCACCGGTG
>JGI26272J51733_1001090_pt1 | contig 11523 bp, 8 predicted proteins | sample SaaInlV_120m_DNA_FD_51733 | JGI IMG/M metagenome (IMG submission 51733) | reverse complement strand
GAAGGGCTGTACTCAGGTGTTATAACTACCAGTTTTCCACCACGCTCAATAACCTCTGTCAGCCAGTGTGCTTCAGGCATTTTGTTCTCAATAAGATTTTTTCCAACCTGTATAACCAGCTTTGAGTACCTGAGATCAGCAAAGTCAACGTCAGATGCCTGTAGGCCATGAACAAAAGGATGTCCAGGTGCCTGGTCACCATGCCACGTATAATTTGAAAATCTTCTACCACCCATCGCCTTGTCGGCTCCAACACCTCTTACGTTGGCATCAAGCAGGGCAAGCGTATTGGAGAAACGGTACATACCCATATACTTTCCAATAACGCCCAACAGTCCCATACCACCACGGTTTTTAAAACACCTTGTGCCAGCACCATTCCAGTGCGTGAGGGTCTCCGGTGCATACTTATCTCTTTCAAGCAGCCTCTTCTTACCCTCTTCACCACTATAAGCTTTAGCGATAGCAATCATGCCTTTAGCAACATAATCAATTATATCATCCCAAGACATCTTTAACTGCTCATCAGTACCTCTGGATGTAAATTTATATTTCTCTCTAGCATTCCAGTCCAACTCAGGAAAGCCATCATCAGCCCACTGCTTCCAGCCCTTTCTAAGAATAGGAAATCTTAATCTATGAGGCCCATATACTCTCCTGAAAAATGTAAACCCTTTCAAACACATCCTCGGGTTCCACGATCTTTGCGGTGTTCTTCCTTCTAAGTCACCATAGTTTTGATGCTCATAATCCTGTTCTACTCTAATCACTACGCCATTTCTTACAAATGCCCTTACACGACACTGATGAGTATCATTAGGTGAGCAGACAAATGGAAATGAACGATCATATTTATACTGGTTTCTGTACACGTCTTCCCAGTTTCTATCAGGATAAGAATCAAGAGGATTATCTACCTCTACCGCCGGTTTCAATGCCTTAAAGGCCAGCGCATTTCTCATAGGTATAGAAACGGCTGCTGTTACACCACCAGCAACCTTCATAAACGTCCTTCGCGTAAGCTTCATATACATCCTCCTATATCTTTTATGTAAAAAATACTTATTCGCACTTTTGAACTACCACTTTCCTGCCTGAATTTTATAATATTCTGCACATCTTTCACACACACCATCCTGTGGTTTCCAATCAGGAAACTCTTCATTTATTATTTTGGCAACGTCCTTATCTTGAGCAACTTCCTCTATCCAATCAAATGAAGGGAACCCGCAAAGCGGACATGTCGTCCCTGGAACAGGGCCAAGGGCCTTTGATTCTTCTACCAGTTCTTCAGCAGAACGGCTCCCTGCCGCTAATGCAAGGACCTTGTTTGTGTCTTTAGACAATTCGACCAACCTGGTATGCGTAATAGTTTTATCCGCATTCCACATTTTATCAAATATCAACTCCCTTGTATCCTCAGGTATTTTACTGAAGAAGGAATCAAATTCTTTTTTCCTCTCTTCTTTGGATGCGGTAGTCTCAAGTCCTTTGTTAGTTAAACGTCCATCAATAGAAATATCCCAGAAAAGCCTATATCTGTCTGTGATTATTCGTTCTTCCATTGGAGAGGTCGAAAACTCCTCATACACATTATATTCGAACGCACTATTGATCATGTCAGAAACGTGCATAAGTTCATGCCTGATAACCCTGCGTATTTCTTTACTACCCTCAACAAAAAGCTCAGGATATAGCCGGATGATAACCTTAGTACCCTCATCTACAAGATTAGATCCCTCGTTCTTCCGTGTCGTAGCCCTCCTGACATGAACCTCCTTTATCTCTTCCTCAATGTCAGGATACTCATCGAATGCATCTCTCAGGAAGTCAGCATAACCTAATCGATTAAAAAACTCCTCATCAAGCTCCCTGAACCTCCTTGGCCTTCTCTCCTCCGCCATCTCATAGATAGCATTTCTTTTCTCATGATACTCATTATATAAGGAAATGTCTCCGGATGCTTCCTGCCGTACCAAACCCTTACANACTATATCATCAACCANCTGATGATCGTATTCAATTTCAAGAGTTTCAGTTTGTTCTTCCTGTAGATTAGTCATACTTCTCCTCATCCATACAGGAATCACAGGCGCTGGCACTCTTACCTTCAAGCCGCTGCAGGTAATCAGGTTCGTTGCCCATATATTCATCTATCTCTTCCGCATCTACAGACAATTTGACCATCTCTATATGAATAAACTGACTGGCCAATGTCGCTGCATGACGATAGAAGTCCTCAGGTGTTTTCTTAACAACAGACGTTGAAAATGCCTTTATCCATCTACCAATATGAGCATACAAAAATTTCTTCTTGCCTGAAATACAGGATTCCTGTTCCTCTTCGCTGTGATTTTCAATTGCATATGCAAGTTTGTAAGTCATGAAATGAAGAAACTCCAATTGAACCGCCACATGGTCCCACCTGCTTGTGGTCGAATCCTCTTCCATTTCAATCCCGTATGCCTTATACATTCCAGATATATCCGCAAGATCCTGAGTCTGCTGCCATATTTGCGAGCCACTGTAATACATCTCATAAGGAGGACAATCCATCGCAACAGTTGCGCCTCCGAAAGTAGCACGATAGCCCCACTCTAAATTCTCAACGTCATTACCTTCCAACGATTTCTGCAGCTGTTCAAACACTCCCAGCATTTCATTGTTGCCGCCAGCCGATATACAGCTTTTTACCTCAGACATATATTCGACATTATTAAGCATCTCCAAGCCCTCTTTGTTAGGCTCAAGAAGACATGTTGAAAGAAACTGATAGATTTGACTTGCAGCAAGTAGATCTTCAATACTTTCTTTGATTTTAGTAACCATAACTATCCTCTATATATTCTCNTCTCCCGNGCAACGCACAGGAAAGAGAGAGATAAAATTCAAATGCTATACACCANTATTGCCTGAATCCTTCACTTTACATTTCTAAAGTAATCCAGAACTACTGGTGACTTATTATAGCCGATAACGTATTCATCTGTAGTCGACGCAGCCAAGCTGCCTCCAAAATACTTTCCGGCCCTCAACTCATAACACTCATAACAGTAGCGACAGACACCGTCTGCCTTTTCCCAGTCAGGAAAGTCTCCTTTTAAGTGTATTACCGCATCGCTATCCAGGTCACTATCGCTCAGCCAGAAATATGTAGTATACCCACACAACGGACATGGACTCTGATATTTCGAATCCGCAACATTAGCAGGTGTCAAGTGCTTCAACTGAGAAGTACTTTCAGCATCCTTAATTCCTTTCTTCCATTCTATAGTGCCATTCGATTCAGATGTATCATGNAACAGATGCCANTCAATATTACCATTATGCCTCTGATGGTACGTAGGATCATCAGTTGATTTAAATGCTTCAAAGCTTTCCGTCCACTCCTCAGCACCTACGTGTTGAATCCCGGTAANACCAATACCCATAAATGCAAATATNCTTAAAATGCACAGTATTCTCGGATATCTCATATTATAAATTCCCTCCCTTTATCAACTTTCAAGTTAATAGCGTAATTAGGTTTTAGTANGTGACCATTCGTTTTTCGTCGCTTTCCCATGTTGGCTCTTCGACTTTTATCCTGACTATTTCTGTACCGTCTGCAGCATATCCAATAGCAGTGTCGTTATACACTTCGACCTTCTTNCCCATNACCTCAGATTCATAAATCTTGGGCCCGTCTTCCACTTCAAATCTGGCAATCATAGTTTGACTTGCCCTGAAAAGTGCCAAAACAGCCATCAGNGTCCTGGATGGAGCGGCATATTTATCAAGCGCCTCGTCTACTCCCGGGCCAAACATCTGCCTCAAGTAACTTCTGGGAGCCCATCTTGGCGGTATGTAGTATATATTAGGCTCTGTACCAAACTGCGGGTAAAGAGGCAATGCGACTTTGTGTACGTGAACCAACCAGTCTAAAGGATTCTTAGGGTCAGGCTTCTTATAATTACCAGTCAGAAGCCCATTCATTCTTATCTTACCCACACATGCAGCCATACAACGAGCCTCCATCCTCCTGCCCTTTGTAATAGGATCCTTACCTTCTACCCTCGGGTAACAACCAATGCACTTTTCAGACATCCTTGTTTCACCACGGTACATAGGCTTTTTGTAAGGACACTGCTCAACACACTTCCTGTATCCTCTGCAACGTTTCTGATCTATCAAGACGATACCGTCTTCTTTACGTTTGTATATAGCTTTCCTCGGGCATGCAGCAAGGCATGCTGGATAAGTACAGTGATTACAAACTCTCTGGAGATAGAAAAACCATCTCTTATGCTCAGGCAACTCAGAAGACTCCTTGTCCGCTCCCGATCCCATCTCATAGTTTGTCTTTTCACTAGCAGCAGTATCTTCGTAGATATTAGGGAATCTCCACTCCTTGTCATCCGGAATATAACCAACTGCAACCTGGTTAAGACCCTTATTTTGAGCTAACTCAAAAATAGTATCACCATTATAAAGCCCGTAAGGTGCCGTAGTTTCATTCTTATCTTCCGCACCTGTAAACCACTCCATAGGATTGTTACCGTTATCCCACAGCATCTGCAATATCTTCTGATCCCAATGCTGAGGATATCCGCCATAAGGCTTTGTTTCGACATTATTCCACCACATATACTCCTGACCTTTACTGTATGTCCATGTACTCTTATGAGCCATAGTACAGGTCTGACAGGCAATACACCTGTTTATGTTGAAGACCGCAGCAAATTGATGTTCCGGCCTTGACTCGAAGTACGGGTACTCCATCGTTCTCCCAAGGTGCCAATTGTGAACAAGCGTCATAATATTCCTCCTTAATATCTATTTAATTTGTCTGTAGTATCACTAAAATCTATTCAACTCAATTTATCTTGCTGACTCTATAGTTATAGGTCTCCACCTTATGCTAACGGATTTAAGACCATTTCTATCACCATCTTCACCATTCCAGACTGCCATATTAAAGAATGTTGATTTACCCGGAACGAACTGAACATCATTTGCATCCGGAGTTGACAAAGGCCTGTAAACGATAACATCCCATGTACCATCAATCCAGGCACCTGTACCTTCAACATCCTGATGCTCCTGAGCGGTAAGCGTACCGAATCCAACGGCATTCAGATCTTCCACAGAACGACCTCTTGCCTGAGACAGCAATGATCCAGCAGAATATCCACCAGACATAAGCTCAGCACTTTCGTGTGCAGCCTTATTGTCAGGTATAGGATTAGGGTCGAAATCAAAATCCGTAAACATATTAGGGTACTGATCTTCCATGTGCTCATATCCACCGTCGGCAAGTAGATCACGTTCCCAGTCGGCTTTCCAATGCCAGATATTTACAGTTTTACCTCTGTCACCCATTCTAGGGCTGAAAGGAGTTTCCGGAGATATTTTTACGATACCAAGCGGAAACATCAGACCAACCGCATCTCTAAACTGTTCATGCTTGATAGCTCTATCATTCTTAGTTGCATCACTCCACTGTATACCAAAGAAAATATTTTCTCCGTTATGGATAGCACTAACCTTAACTTCAGGTACAGAGCCACCTCCGTTTGGAAACGACCTATCCTGTATCTGCAAATTAACCGTGTATGATTTCGCATTTGCAAGAGCCTCTGCAGCCCCTTCCAAATCAGTACTTACAAACTTGACAGTCAGCCCTTCTTCAGTGGGTATGTTCTCTTCCACCGTTGCTTCCTGCTCAAGACTTTGTGAGAAAACCTCACCACTACTTAGATAAAACATCGCGACAACAGCGCTTCCCAGGAAAACAGACTTTCGTATAAGGCCTCTCAACATGACTATAACCTCCACTAAAATTATAAAACAAATTTTAAAGATGTACTAAAGAAAATGTTAGAAAAATGATTATAAGTTAAATCAAAAAAAACTCAACATCAAAAATGATATAATTTGAAATTCCCACAATACACAATGAGACTAATCAATTTCCTGATAACAAAATTTCTCTAAACACTGATAACAAAAACAGTTAACAATGCATGACTTGTTACGTGATCTTTTTTCTGTGAACTGATATGTAAGTGTTGATGTGTGTTGGAATGATTTTTCAGAAATATATTATTCATATACCACTTAACACAACCACTTTTGAAAGCCCATATTCTCAACTTCTCTTCCCCTCCGGAAGAAAAACCTACAGCCATCTTGAGTTTGATTGAAAAACTGCAGGCACTAAGAACAAACCCTTACTAAAACAAGAATAATATATAGTAAAAGCAAGGCTAATATGAGTTAGCAATACATGTGCCACACAATACTAATCCAGAAGCAGACATTAATATTGTCATATAACACGCACATTGGCAAAGATATATGACAATGAATCGAAAGTTTTAACCCCTAAACACTACACTTCTGCCACCATTGTATTTGACATTATGTCATTTTTTATTTATATACAGAACGAAAGTGGAGACATAATGTCAAATGCCACAAACGCATAACAACAACTCACACAAGCACTTAGCCGGTTAACCAAAACATCAACTATTTATATTATCGTTAGCCTCTTCTTCTTCTCTTATCCTCCTTGCTTCTTCACTCTCTGGCTCTTCCTTCACAACCTCTTCTTTGTTTAATTCTTCCCGTTTTTCCTCTTCTTCCAGTAAATTCATTTTTCTATAGATAGTCCTTGGAGTAATACCAAGTAATTTTGCAGTAACCTCCTTATCGCCTTTTGATCTCTTTAGTGTTTCAACAATTATTTTTCTCTCAATCTCACGTAATGGCGTACCAAATGGTATGGAGAATTTTCTATCTTCAACCTTGTTACTTGAAATACTCCCCGGAAGATCCTTTTGCGTGATAACTCGATCTTGAGTTAAAACGACAGCCCTCTCAATCACATTCTTTATTTCACGCACATTGCCCGGCCAGTGATAATCAGTCATAATGTCCTGTGCCTCTTCGGAGATCCCATCTATTTTTTTATTATTTTTTTCCTGATAAATTTTAAGGAAATGACTTATCAGCAGAGGAATATCCTCTCTTCTATCTCTTAGCGGAGGGATATCTATGGTAATCACGTTCAACCGATAAAACAAATCTTCTCTGAATTTTTTCTCTTTTATTGCATTTGCAAGATTAACATTAGTTGCTGAGATTATTCGTACATTACTTTTTATAACACGAGTACCTCCTAAACGTTCAAACTCTCCCTCCTGTAAGACCCTAAGCAGTTTAACCTGTATGGATGGAGTTATCTCTCCCACTTCATCAAGAAACAATGTCCCGTTATGAGCCAATTCAAAACGCCCTTCCTTCTGGTTAACGGCACCAGTAAACGCCCCCTTTTCATAACCAAAGAGTTCAGATTCGAGAAGTGTATCCGGCAGAGCCGCACAGCTTACTTTTACAAATGGCTTATCCGTCTTCGCCCCTATACTGTGTATAAGCGACGCTATGGCCTCTTTTCCGGTACCACTTTCACCCTGTATTAATACAGACGCCTGGCTTGGAGCAACCTGTTCCGCTAATTTTATAACGTCACGCATTACATCACTCTGCCCGATAATGTCTGCATGCCTATCGTGTTCGGAGTGAGCAAGTTGCTCATGCAAATGTCTATTCTCCACAACAAGAGCCTGTTTCTCAACGGCCTTTCTAATCATATTGGTTATCACGATCTTCTTGAAAGGCTTTGTAATAAAATCATAGGCACCNTCCTTCATGGCACCAACAGCCTTNTCGATTGTTCCGTGAGCTGTAATTAATATGACCTCCACTTCCGGCTTGATTAACTTTGAAGCCTTAAGCAGTNGAAGTCCATCCATTTTATGCATTTTCAGATCAGAAAGCATTACGTTGATTTTTTTTTCACGTAANATATCCAGTGCGGTTTCACCACTTTCGGCCATAAAAACTTCATAACCTTCTTTNGAAAGCATCTTTGACAAAGCGAGNCTGATACTTTCCTGATCATCAACAATTAAAACTGTCTGTTTTGTTGAATTATTCAATTATATCCTTTCCACAACTTTCAATGGGAAAACTAATAACCATAGTTGTGCCCTTGTCAATTGTACTCTTACAGATAATCTCGCCACGATGCCCTTCTACAGTCTTCATCGTCAAGGCAAGGCCCAAACCTGTGCCGTTAACTTTTGCGCTATAAAACGGATCAAAAACCCTCTGGACATCCTCTTTGCTAATACCCGACCCAGTGTCAGTAATAGATACTACAATATTGTCATCCTTAAGCCTTGTAGATATGCTTATTTTGCCGCCATCAGGCATTGCCTCGAAAGAGTTCTTCAATATATTGAGAAATGCCTGTTTTATCTGGTTTATGTCAAGTAATATCAGCGGCAGATCAGAAGCATAATTCTCTTTCAAAGCAATACNTCTCTGCAGCCTCTCCTTATTAAAGAACTTTGAAAGTTCAATTAAAACACTATTAACAGAAACCGGTTTTGTATCCAACCTTGGGAATCTTGCAAACCGTAAATACTCATCACTCATTTCAGTTAAAGTGTCCACTTCATTCAGAATAGACTGAATCAGATTTTCTGCATCACTCTTTTCCTCTCCATTGCCCTTGTTAATTTCATCATACAACAGCTCCGTATTCAAACTAATTGAACTTAACGGATTTCTTATTTCATGGGCAACCTTTGCAGACATTTCACCAATAGTTGCGAGACGTTCAGAATGCAATAACTGCTGTTCCAGCTTTTTTCTCGCTGTAATATCATGACTTGTTAAAACAGTACCCCAATATTTACCACTGGGGTCAAATACTGCAGAATATGTGTTGTAAAGAAAACCGTTCTCTGTCTTCATTTCCTGATGCTGCGACGTTTCTATTCCCTTTCTAAAACGTTCAGTTATGTTTGATGCAACATCTCCTATGTAAGGAATTTGATCATCTTTCACTGATTTATTTAATATTTCTTCACTTTTTACCTTCCATGTTTTTTCAATTTCCGTATTGCACAATGTCACCTTATCACTAGGGTCTATGAAAATGACGCCTTCTGCCATATTTTCCAATGTTGATCTTATCTCAAACAACACATCACCTCTGCTCTTTCTCAATCTATCCATTAATGATGTCACAAAATATACTGAAATAAAGATCGTACTGGCAAGTGCAAAGAANACACACAGTACGTAGACTTCAGAATGCCAGATCTCGTCACTATATTTAAAAGCAGAAAANGTTTTTAAAGGCTGNTGAGGTACTACAGAATAATACTCCAAAATTAAAAGCAACGCAAAAAGGCTTGTAGCGAACATTGCCTGCATATANCTATACTTTTTCTCTAAAAATATNCCACCTATTATGGCATGAAATAAGAAGTAGAAAATAAATGGATTTTCTATACCACCCGCAAAGTATATNAGACAGACAAGGAAGAAATGATCTGCCATTATTTGTATACCCGCATGCATCTGCACAGATACAAATGTTTTTGTCCGGAGAGCATCCATATTGAAATAGAAAACTACATTGGACAATCCAATAACTATGCCAATTACATATAACGGGGCAACCTGCTCCACAACATGAAAAACACTACTGAAGACATATGTCGTAATAAACAACCCTGTTATGGCAATCCAACGCAAAAGAATCAGCCAGTGTATACGCTCTATTAATTCTGTTTTTTTTAAATTCTCCGCAAACACCTATGCCAGCTCCTGTTTCAGACTGTTNTTGTTAACGCTGTATGCAAATACCTAATTAGCGGTATGCGTAAAAAAGTTGTATTAAATTATTACTATATCGAGATTTGCACAAATTCTCAATGGTCTGTAGAATACTTATTAAATACTGGCCACCACATTCTCCATACATAACAATCCTGGAAATTAAATAACGTTTTTCCGCATCATATTAATCAAATAGAAAATTTACCAGCTTATTAAATACTCTGATAATAGTTCTGGAGTGAAGCCTCTTGCCATACTGATATAGCGATATCTTTTCAGAACTGCAAAGTCAATAAAAAAATGAGAATCAGTATCTTAAAAAGTGCATATATTTATTGCAACAATAATAAAATTAAGAAAAGTTTTTAGATAAATTAATTTTTATCCAACAAATTATTGACAACAAATTTACCATTTGTATAATCAACTTTTGTTGCTTACATACAACAGTTAATAATCTATTATTTGAATACATTTTCGAAAAATAACGACTATAACAATAATGCAAAAAGAATTTGAGTTACCAGATGTTGGAGTGGAAATTAATGACGAAATTACTGTTTCTTTCTGGCATGTCGAAGAAGGCGAAGAGTTTGACAAAGAAGAAGATCTTCTGGAAATTTCTACAGATAAAGCAAACTTGAAGATCGGTGCACCAAGCGCTGGTAAGATAATTGAAATTTTGGCTCAGGAAGGCGATGCAATTGCCGTTGGCGATGTTATTGCTCTAATAGAGACAACAAACGAATAGACATTGTCACTTCTCATTAGAAACAGTATTTATACCGGTTTCAGCTTAAATCCTAGCCTTTTTTAGTACCTCTCATTATGTCATTTACCGATATTCTTGCGCAGGACCATATTATAGACCACTTCAAAAAGGCAATCGAAGCGGATCATCTCTCTCACGCATATATCTTTACCGGACAGGATGGCATTGGAAAGACTTTATTTGCAAAAGAGTTTGCAAAGGCCCTTAATTGTAAGAACAATGAAAGTGATTCCTGTAATTCATGCCCAAACTGCATTCGTATAGATAGGCCACAACCACCCTGATGTATTCTGGATAGAGAGAGAAGAGAAAGCAAAATTTATCAAGATTGAAAATATCAGAAATTTACAGAATTCTGTAAGGCTCAGTCCGCTTGAATCTGACTACAAAATATTTATCGTCAAAGAAGCTGACAGGATGAATGAGGAGGCCTCAAACTGCCTGTTGAAAACACTGGAAGAGCCCGCACCAAACACCATAATTATTCTTATCGCTAACTCAATGACTCCGATCAAGGACACGATCAGATCAAGATGTCAGATTATCAGATTTCATCCAATCCCAACCCACATAATAACAAANCAATTAACAGATGAAGCGAATACTGATGCGAGCATGATAGGATGGGTATCAAGGTTTTGTAACGGAAGCCTGGGAAACGCACTGGACCTGCTGGATGACAACTATTACAAGATGAATGATGATATTGTCACACGTATGTCTGAACCTGACATGGACAACCTTCTCTTTGCCGAAGAAATTATTGATTCTTATTTAAGTTCAGGAGATTCTTTAGAAGAGAGAAGAGAGACCCTTAAGGTCATCTTACACTGCATCCTACAATTCTACCGGGATCTATTGATAGTTAGAATCAGAGACGGGCATGATGTTCAGCGAGAGAAGATACCTCTCTTCAATGAAGGCCGTGAAGATGCTCTGCAAAGATACGTCAATCACCTGACACAGGAACAGATAATAACCATAATTGATGAGGTTTTAGAATCAATCAAATACATTGATTTCAATCTGAATATCAACTTACTAGTCGAAAATATAATCACGAGAATTAC
>JGI26272J51733_1001080_pt1 | contig 11583 bp, 12 predicted proteins | sample SaaInlV_120m_DNA_FD_51733 | JGI IMG/M metagenome (IMG submission 51733) | reverse complement strand
AATAATCAGGGTCTGGAAAATAACGGTAATCATTGGCTTCTTCTTTTGAGCGCATTGAGCGCGTCTCATGTTTAACGGAGTCATACAAGCGTGTTTCCTGTGCTATTTTTCCGCCCTCTTCAAGGATATCTTGTTGGCGTTCAACTTCTAAATTGATGGCGCGCTCTAAAAATTTAAATGAATTGATGTTTTTTAATTCTGCACGAGTGCCTAATTCTTCTTGCCCCATTGGACGAATCGAAACATTAGCGTCACAACGGAATGATCCTTCTTGCATATTGCCATCACAAATTTCTAAATATTGAACCAAAGCGTGAATTTTTTTAGCATACGCCACCGCCTCTTTGGCACTGCGCATATCAGGTTCAGACACGATTTCTAACAAAGGCGTTCCGGCACGATTCAGGTCCACTGCGGTAAAGTCATTGTACAAATCATGAATGGACTTACCAGCATCCTCTTCTAAGTGCGCTCGTGTAACGCCAATCACTTTAATTTTATCACCCACACTGATTTCAATTTTCCCCTCACCAACAATTGGCCAATCCAGTTGTGAGATTTGATAGCCTTTAGGTAAATCTGGATAGAAATAGTTTTTTCGATCAAATACATTGCGTTGATTGATATGCGCATCAACCGCTAAACCAAATTTGATGGCTTTTTTAACTACTTCTTTATTTAAAACTGGCAACACTCCGGGCAAGCCTAAATCAACTGCGCAAGCCTGGGAATTTGGCTTGGCGCCAAATTGAGTAGAAGCACCTGAAAAAATCTTAGATTTGGTATTAAGTTGTGCATGGATCTCTAAACCAATCACCGTCTCCCATTCCATCTTAATTCTCCTGTGGCATTTTTTGGTGCCAATCGGTTTGCTGTTGGAATTGGTGTGCAATGTTAAGCAACTTAGATTCAGACCAATAGTTCCCAATCAGTTGTAATCCTACGGGTAAATTCTGTGCAAAACCGGCTGGAATGCTCATGCCTGGTAAGCCTGCTAAATTAGCACTCAATGTATAAATATCAGCCAAATACATGGAAACTGGATCTTTAACGGAACCTAAATCAAAGGCAGTGGTCGGGGAAACAGGGCCCATAATCACGTCCACATTTTCAAATGCCTTTTTAAAATCATCACTAATTAAGTGACGAGTCTTTTGTGCTTTTAAATAAAAAGCATCGTAGTAACCAGCTGAAAGAGCATAAGCACCAATCATAATACGGCGCTTGACCTCTTCGCCAAAAGCCTCTGAGCGAGAACGTAAATACAAATCTTCTAAATCTTTTGGGTCTTCACAGCGATAACCATAACGCACACCATCTAAACGTGACAAATTGGATGAACACTCGCACGGTGCAACAATGTAGTAAGTGGGAATAGCATAAGCAGAGTTAGGCAACGAAACCTCTTTAACCGTAGCACCCATGGCTTCAAATTCTTTTACTGCGGCCATCACGTTATCAGCCACTTCGTTGTCCAAACCTTCTGAGAAAAATTCTTTTGGTAAGCCAATGGTTAGGCCTTTAATTGAATCGTTAAGATTAGCTGTGTAATCTTGCACATCTTGCTCTGCACTGGTTGAATCCTTCTCATCAAAACCAGACATCACATTTAACACAAGAGCCGCATCTTCGGCCGTTTGTGTCATCGGGCCCGCCTGATCAAGGCTGGAGGCATAGGCAATCATCCCATAGCGAGACACTCGACCATAAGTAGGCTTAAGCCCAGTTATACCGCATAAACTAGCAGGTTGGCGAATAGAGCCTCCCGTATCCGTACCTGTGGCAAAGGCTGATAAACGAGCCGCAACGGCAGCAGCTGAGCCACCCGACGAACCACCTGGTATTTTTGTAACATCCCAAGGATTTTTAACCGAGCCATAGTAGGAGTTTTCATTACTGGAACCCATGGCAAATTCATCCATATTGGATTTTCCCAGCATCACCAAATCGGCATTGTTGAGCTGATGACTTACGGTTGCATCGTAAGGGGAAATGAAATTATCAAGCATCTTTGAGCCTGCTGAAGTTTTTACCCCTTGTGTGCAAAAAATATCTTTATGCGCATAGGGAATTCCCGTCAAAATATTGGCATTATTCGAGGCAATTTTTTCATCGGCCGCTTGAGCCTGCTTCATGGCCAGCTCATCAGTCACGGTAATAAAAGCATTAAGCTGTGATTGATTAATACGATTTAGATAATGTTGCGTTAACTCAACGGAAGAAAACTCTTTGTCTTTTAAGCCTTGAGACAGCTGTGCTATGGTTTTAGTATGCATATCACTCAATTACAGTGGGCACAAGATAATGATCTTTTCCAGTTTTAGGGGCAATGGATTGAAACAATGTTGATTGATCTTTCTCAGTTACTTCATCTGTTCTAAGGCGTTGTGACATATGCAAAGGATGTGCCATCGGCTCAACATCATGCGTATCAACTTGGGCTAATTGCTCAGCTAAATTTAGAATGTTGTTTAGATCTTTTGTATTGCTCTCAAGCTCTTTTTTGCTAAGAGATAATCGTGCCAAATAAGCAATTTGACCAACTTGCTCTTCACTTAACGACATTTTAGAACGGGAATGGCATCTTGTTAATAACGCTCATTGGTCGAGAGAATGAGGCGCGTAAAATGGATAAATCACGTTGCATCCAAGTCATGGAATCCTGCATGGTTGTCATGTTTTTGTTCATTTCTTCCATGTTGATTAACATTGGCTCTAGTGCATCCATCTTAGCACTTACTAATGTTAAATCAGTGGAAATTGAATCTAAATTATCAAGCTTTTTAGCAATGATGTCCATGTTTTTATTAACTTGAGAAAAGTTTTTTTGCATGTGGGCAACCGACACGGTCATCTGCGAGACATTGTTAGAAAGTTTTTCAATGCTACTTACCATTGCACTCATGTTGCCACCCATGTTAGGGTCCATTGAATTAGCGAGACGAGTCATGTCTTGGGTAATTGAATAAATAATGACAAACATGCCAATAATAGTGGCGCTGAATACCGCTAATGCAGGTAAGAAAAATCGTTCAAACTTAGTACTTGTCTGCTCTTCCATTTTAGAGACTAAATTTTCTAAACATTCAATGGTTGGCACTGCAACGTCTTCAACCTTAGGGGCTTCTTCCTTTTGTTTTTTAGTAGTCAAAATAATGTCCTTTTTAATTTTTTGTGGTGCAAAAATCAGCAACTACCTTGCCTAAAAGTTCTTCTTGGTAGTCATCACAAATAAATGCATCGCCTAATTTCTTTAATAAAATCAAACGAATATTGCCGTCAATTACCTTCTTATCTACAGCCATTGATTTCATGAAATCAGAAGTACTTATTTTACCGTTAATTGAGATTGGTAGATTAGAATTTTCTAATAAATGTTTAACCTGGTCAACATTCTCATTGGTTAAATAACCTTCAAGTTGAGACAATTTTGCTGCCATTAACATGCCCACTGAAATCGCCTCACCATGCAAATAAACGCCATATCCTAGTGTATTTTCGATTGCATGGCCAAAAGTATGACCCAAATTAAGCAAGGCGCGTTTGCCTGCTTCAAACTCATCTTTAGTGACAATATTAGCCTTGTCTTCGCAAGACTGATGCACAACTTCAATCATCATTGTTTTGTCTCTAGCCATCAAGTCGTCAATGTTATTTTGTAAATAATGCAAGAAATCAACATTGCCCAGCAAGCCGTATTTGATTACTTCAGCCATGCCAGCTGAATATTGTCTATCGTCCAAAGTATCTAGCGTGTCAACGTCAATCACCACGCATTTTGGCTGATAAAAAGCACCGATCATGTTCTTTCCCAAATTGTGATTAACGCCAGTTTTACCACCCACACTCGAATCCACTTGTGACAATAACGTGGTAGGAATTTGAATAAAGTTAACGCCACGCTGGTAACTGGCTGCAGCAAAGCCAGTCATGTCACCGACCACACCACCACCAAGAGCAATCAGAGTGCAACTGCGATCAAATCTTTGCTCAAGAAGTGCAGTAAAAATATGGTTAACCGTATCAAGTGTTTTATACTCCTCACCATCACTCAAGATTACTTCAGACACTGTGTATTCACTCAACAACCCTTTAACTTGATTAAGATAAAGGGTGCCACGGTTGTATTGGTCACAATCATCACTTGCTTGCTAGTAATGTGCTTAGTAATTAACTCAGACTTTGACAACAAGCCTTGTCCAATGTAGATTGGGTAAGATTTTTCTGCTAAATCCAGTTTAAGCGTTTTCATGCATAAACCCTACTTTCACCATCACCGGCTACATTATCGACACAACGAGTACAAAGCTCAGGATGGTCGTTATCATGACCTACGTCTTGTCTATGATGCCAGCAACGTACACACTTCTCATGTTCAGATTTTTCAACTTTGATAAACACACCTTCACCTGCATCAATACAGTCGCTTGGCTTATTGTCTATCGAATGAATTCTGGCGTATGAGGTAATGAACACAAATCTAAGTTCGTCTTCTAATTGAGCCAGTGCGCCATACACTTCATCGTCGCAATAGATGTCCACCTCTGCATCCAAAGATGAGCCAATGACTTTATCGGCACGCATTCCTTCCATTTGCTTGCGAATGTATGGATTAATCTTACGTGCTGCCCCAATGGCTTTATTTTTATAACCAGTACTCAGGCCTTCATACCAAGATTGCAAAAAAATACTCTGCTCTTGATCATCGGATAGAGTTTGCCAAATCTCCTCAGCCGTAAATGACAGTACAGGGGACAACCAACGTACCATCGCTTGGGTTAGGTGATGCAATGCACTTTGCGCTGATCGCCTTGCTAATGAATCTTCTTGCGTGGTGTATTGACGATCTTTAATAATGTCCAAATAAAAACCACCTAAATCATTGGTGCAAAAATTTAAAATCAATTGCATCACGTGATGGAAGTTGTACGTGTCGTAACCGTGCAAAACTTGCGCCTGCAAGTCCGCAGTTTTAGACACAATCCATTTATCTAAATCCAGCATTTTATTGTGATCAACTAAATGCTGAGATGCATCAAACCCTTGCATGTTTGACAGCATAAAACGAACGGTGTTACGAATGCGACGATAAGAATCGGCCGAGCGCTTTAGAATTTCATCAGAAACCGTCATCTCTCCAGTGTAATCCGTACTGGCAATCCACAAGCGCAAGATATCAGCGCCCAATGAATTAACCACTTTTTGTGGTGGGATAACATTACCTAAGGATTTACTCATCTTGTGGCCATTCTGATCCACCGTAAAACCATGGGTTAGTACTTGCTTATATGGTGCGTGACCGTTAATAGCAACGGATGAAATTAATGAGGATTGGAACCACCCACGATGCTGATCAGAGCCCTCTAAATACAAATCGGCCACGTCTGATAGTTCACTTCTGGCCTTTAAAACGGCATAATGACTTACGCCAGAATCAAACCATACATCCAAAGTATCCGTTGTTTTATCGTAATCATTAGCCTCATCACCCAAAAAATCTTCAATATCGGCTTCAAACCAAGCTTCAATTCCACCTTGCTCAATTTTATCCGCAACACTTGAAAACAGCTCTTTGGTATCAGGATGCAATTCACCCGTTTGCTTATGCACAAACAATGTAATTGGAACGCCCCAAAAACGTTGACGTGAAATACACCAGTCAGGGCGATTGCCCACCATCAACTCAATTCGTTTCTTGCCCCAATCTGGAATCCACTGGACTTTAGGTATTTCAGCATTAACAGAATCCCTTAAACCATTTTGCTCCATAGATACAAACCACTGCGGTGTTGCTCTAAAAATAACTGGGGTTTTATGTCGCCAACAATGTGGGTATGAATGTTCTATCGGCTCGTGCTTAACCAAAGTATTGGCATTTTCAAGAATCTCAATCACACTGGCATTGGCCTTAAAGATAAACTGACCGCCTAAAAGTTCGACGTTTTTAAAAAATACACCTCGACCATCAACCGGACATTCAACCGGCAAATTGTACTTAATACCCACAACGTAGTCTTCCTGACCATGAGCAGGAGCAGTATGCACAGCGCCAGTACCCGCTTCGGTAGTAACGTGGTCGGCTAGAATGATTGAAACTTGCTTATCGTAAAACGGATGCTGCACTTTTAATCCTTCAAGCTCACTACCAACAAATGCTTGTTTGCCAACTTTAGCATCTGTAATACCGTAGCGTTTTAAGGTAGTTTCAAGCAAGTCTTGCGCTAATAAATAATATTCATCACCCACATCAACCAATACATAATTCAAATCAGGGTGCAATGCCACTGCTTCATTTGCAGGCAATGTCCAAGGGGTGGTGGTCCAAATAATGACAGAAACCGGTTTAGTTTGCGCAAAAATGTCATCATCTATGATTCTGAACTTAACATCAATGGCGTCGGATTTCTTGTCTTTGTATTCTACTTCAGCCTCAGCGAGTGCCGAACCGCATTCAGTACACCAGTGCACCGGCTTATAGCCTTTAGATACATGGCCTTTTTCAACAATCTCACCCAAAGCGCGAACAATATCGGCTTCGTATTGAAAATCTTTGGTTAAATACGGGTTATTCCAGTCACCCAAAATACCCAAACGTTGGAAATCTTGCTTTTGCTTGTCAACTTGGCTTTGAGCGTATTTTCTGCATTCTGCTCTAAATGCATTGGCGTCAATTTTATGCCCAACTTTACCTTTTTTCTTCTCAACATTATGTTCAATCGGCAGACCGTGGCAATCCCACCCTGGCACGTACGGCGCATCAAAACCAGACAACGTTTTCGACTTAACAATAATGTCTTTTAAAACTTTATTAACCGCATGACCAATATGAATGTCTCCGTTTGCATACGGAGGGCCGTCGTGTAAGATAAATTTCGACTTGCCTTGGTTGTGCTCGCGAATGCGTGCATAGAGATTATCATCTTGCCATTTTTTTAAAAAACCACCTTCTCGATTTGCAAGATTTGCCTTCATGGCAAAGCTAGTAGCAGGAAGATTTAGGGTTGCTTTATAATCAGACATTAATGCTTAAAACACAGATTAAAAGCGCAATTATACTTGTTTTTGAAAATGATAATACGGTGCTATTAGTGTCAAAACACCTATTTTTTAAAGTGATAAAAAAACTTAAAAAAGATAAACATAGCGATAGAAACTGCAGTAAAAATCATCACGCCCCAAAAAACAGCATCATTGTTTAGTTCGTTCATTGGCATGTGAATACCTCTACGTTAAAAATAAAGATATTCTATCACACCGCTCAAACATTGCCTGTCTTATAAACAATGTTTGAGTGTGGTTTATTTATTCCAAAAATTAAGCTTTTGTTTTAAAGTCTTTCATGAAATAGAAAAGCAAAAAAGAAGCAATTGCTAATCCAACCATTAATAGGCTCATGTAAAAAACCGGGTCTACGTTTAGTTCATTCATCAACATTTTATTTCTCCTTGTTATTATTTAATACAAAGATATTGTAACAATAAATAACTTATAAGTCCTTGATATATATCAAGTTTTTATAAAATAAACGACTAAAGATTGACTTTTTTAAGTAACGATTGAACTTGTTTAGATTTAAGGTATTCGTACTGATTAGCACGAAGAGAATCCGGCAGACGAATCTCGCCAAAACGTATGCGAATTAAGCGCGAAACTTTAAAACCCAAAGCTTCCCATAAACGTCTAACTTCACGTTTTTTACCTTCTTTAAGTACGACTTTATACCAGCGGTTAGCCCCTTGACCTCCGCCAATGGTCACACGGCTAAACTTGGCAAAACCATCTTCTAGATCAATGCCTTCGGTGAGCTGTTTAAGGTCTTCGTTTTCAACCTTTCCCAGTACTCTAACTGCATATTCCCTCTCAATTTCTGATGAAGGGTGCATCAACTTATTGGCTAAATCACCATTATTGGTAAAAAGCAGTAAACCCGAAGTATTTAAATCCAAACGCCCTACCATTACCCAGCGAGACTCTTTGGGCAATAAATCATAAGCGCTTTTTCGGCCTTCTTTATCCTTGTTTGAACAAATCACACCTGCTTGTTTATTAAGAATAATGACTTTGGTTTCTTCCTCGTTATAACGAGATAAATCAATCGTACGGCCATCAATTTTTACCTTGTCGGTAATATCAGCTTTATCACCAATACTGGCAGTTTTGTTGTTAACCTCAACACGACCTTGTTCAATCAGTCTTTCTGCCCAACGGCGAGAGCCATAACCGGCCGTTGCAATCAATTTTTGTAATCTTTCCATTATTAATAAGTAATGCCCATTACTTCCCTAACTTCCGCCATGGTTTCCTTGGCGATGCTTCTGGCTTTTTCACTGCCTTCAAAGATAATCTGTTTGATTAGCTCAGGATCGGATTGGTACTTTTCAATGCGCTCTTGCATTGGCATTAACTCGTCTTTTATCGCGTCAATCACAGGTTGTTTACATTCAACACAGCCCATTTTTGCTTTGGTACAACCGTCTACCACCCAATCTTGGGTTTGTTCGTCTGAATAGACTTTGTGCAATTGCCATACTGGGCATTTTTCAGGATTGCCTGAATCGGTTAATTTCACTCTGGCCGGATCGGTTGGCATGCGCTTGATTTTTTTCTCAATTTCATCACTCGTATCACGCAAAGAAATGGTGTTGCCGTATGATTTACTCATTTTTTGCCCATCCAATCCTGGCATCTTTGAAGCCTTAGTGAGTAATGATTCCGGCTCATTTAAAACAATTCTACCAACACCCTCAATATAGCCTAAAAGGCGCTCATGATCACCCAACGTGATGTTTTGCTGTTCTTTTAATAACGCTTGCGCCTTGACTAAAGCCTCTCCGTCGCCCTTTTCTTGATACGCCTTACGCAAAGAACAAAATAACTTAGCTTGTTTTTTACCCATTTTACCAATCGCAGTTTCGGCTTTTTCTTCAAAATCTGCTTCACGTCCGTAAATGTGATTAAAGCGTCGAGCGACTTCACGTGTAAGCTCTACATGAGCCACTTGATCTTCACCCACAGGCACTAAGCCCGCCTTATAGATCAAAATATCGGCACTTTGCAATAAGGGATAACCCAAGAAGCCATAAGTGGATAAATCCTTTTCTTTTAACTTTAATTGCTGGTCCTTATACGACGGAACGCGCTCTAACCAACTAAGCGGTGTCGACATCGATAACAATAAATGCAACTCAGCGTGCTCTGGTACTTTAGATTGCACAAAGATCGTCGAGGTGTTGGGATTAATACCTGCGGCTAACCAATCCACCACCATCTCCATCACGTTGGCTTCTAGGTCGATTCTGTCTGCATAATGGGTAGTAAATGCGTGCCAATCAGCCACAAAAAAATACGAATCNTACTCATTTTGTAAATCCAGCCAATTCTTCAAAACACCGTGATAATGCCCTAAATGAAGTCGACCAGTGGGTCGCATGCCTGATAAAACTCGATTCTCTTGCATTGTACTTATTGCTTAATTAAATGGCTAAATTATACCCGAGTAAACAATCAAACCATCAAGTACCAAATTCTGGTGAACATGGGTTTTTCCTTCGATCAGTGGTTCAATATTCTTTGCGTCTCCACCCGTTAAAATAACGACCAAATTTTTATACATACTTTGGTAAGTATTAATTTGCCCATTAATGGCATTAATGAACATTTTTGAAGTTCCAAAACTCCAGGCTTCTTTAGTATTATCGGCTAAATTTTCAGCTTTTAATTCTACACTATCGGTTGTAAATTGATCAAAACCAGCGCGTAAAACACCTAGTCCGGGCATGATTAATCCACCTTGATGCTTGCCATCGGCAAGCACAACATCAAAAGTTAGGGCACTACCGGCATCGATCACGAGTAAATTTTGATCTGGATATTTATGCACACCAGCTACCATTGCCAACCAACGATCAACTCCCAGTGTTTCTGGCTCTTTATAAGCCGATATAAAACTGCCAAATTTTGCCTTAGAAGTAACAAAAGTAACATTGGTCAGAGTGCTTAATGGAGTTTTGTCACCCACTGAACTTACCCAAATTTTTCTGGCCTTTGGCAAGGTATTACTGTTGAAATATTTTAATGCTGATGAAAAATATTCATCCTTAAAACACCACTTAATAGCGCTATTACCAAGATCAATAAATAGATCGTCCTTATGCAAATGCAATACCGCTCATCCACAAATGCACCGCAACACTGGCCATGTACCCAAGTGCAATTACGCCCGTCCATTTGAGGTGGGAAACAAACGTATATAAACCATTAGATTGCCCCATCAGCGCCACGCCCGCAGCAGAACCCACTGATAACAAACTACCACCAACACCGGCCGTTAGTGTAACCAATAACCATTGACTGGTAGACATATCAGGATTCATAGTAAGCACTGCAAACATAACCGGAATGTTATCCACCACCGCTGACAACAGTCCTACCAAAATATTAGCATAAGTGGCACCTAATGAGGCGTATATCATCTCAGATGTAAGTGCCAAATACCCCATAAATCCTAATCCACCGACACTAAGAATAATGCCAAAGAAAAATAGCAATGTATCCCACTCAGCGCCCGCAACTTTTCTAAACACATCAAAGCCATCTTCTTGCAAGTGTCTTTCTTTTCGACGAATAAAATACGACATGATCATCAAATAACTCAGTCCTGTCATCATGCCCATTGCCGGTGGCAAGTGCAAAAAGCTATGAAATCCAACTGCTGTTGCAATGGTTAGCGTAAATAAAACAACAATCCCCATACCGCCTAATTTAATCTTAACGTCACTTTGATCACCCGTTGCTTTTTTATCTTCAATGGCAAAATGCATAATAGCTGCAGGAACAACAAAATTAACCAACGATGGTAGAAACAGTGCAAAAAATTCAGAAAACTCAACCAAGCCTTTTTGCCAAACCATCAGCGTAGTGATGTCACCAAATGGACTAAACGCACCGCCAGCATTTGAAGCTACTACGATATTAACCATGGCAATAGAGACAAAACGCGGATTACTCGAGCCCACCGCCAATACCACTGCGCCCATGATAAGCGCCGTTGTCAGGTTGTCAGCCATAGGAGAGATGAAAAATGCTAAAAATCCAGTCATCCAAAAAAGCTGCCTAAAAGTAAAGCCTTTTAAAATCAACCAAGTTTTTAAACTTTCAAATACCAATCTTTCTCGCATGGCCTCAATGTAAGTCATAGCAACAGCAAAAATAAAAACAACTCTGAATATTCCAATAAATTGTGTCGTAGTGCAACTTCAGCAGAATGAGGCAAACCATTAGAAGCATAAACCCAGCCAATCAATCCCCAAATTACACCTGCCACCAATATCACCGGCTTAGATTTCCTAAAGTGGGTAAACTCCTCCACCATAACCAAAATATACGCCAATACAAACAACGCAAGTGCCGCATAACCAACCCAATGGTTAGTGAGATCTAATGGCGCTGCAAGCTCATCACTGGCAAATACGAACAATGGCAACCATGCCAATAAAAATAATACTTTAGTCATTTTGAATTCTAGTTAATAAAGCGCCTTCGGCGTTATTTAGTGTGATTTTGCCATCTTCATGTGCCACTTCA
>JGI26272J51733_1001078_pt1 | contig 11593 bp, 10 predicted proteins | sample SaaInlV_120m_DNA_FD_51733 | JGI IMG/M metagenome (IMG submission 51733) | reverse complement strand
TATGGTGCCGATGGCCAGAGTCGAACTGGCACGAGCGTAGCTCACTACCCCCTCAAGGTAGCGCGTCTACCAATTCCGCCACATCGGCAATAAAATTTAGTCAGGTATGTCGCTGAGCGGTACGTCGATCATAGGAACATCAGACGGTATAGCTGGAGTAGCAATTACCTGATCCATAACACTTTGAGTGTTGTTGCTAGCACTTGGCTCGTTAGTNGCTAGATAAGCCAACGTTAAAGANGTTAAAAAGAAACCGGTGGCAACGCCTGCTGTTAATTTATAAATAAAAGAGCTAGCGCCTCGCGCGCCAAATACTGAGCCCGCAGAACCCGCACCAAATGCAGCGCCAGCATCAGCACCTTTACCATGTTGCATTAAAATTAGCGCAACTAGACCCAACGCCAGCAACACATGAACAATTAAAATTACTTGAAACGACATAATTAACCCGCTTTACAAATTCTTAAAAAATCTTCAGCCTTTAATGAGGCGCCGCCAATCAGCCCACCATCGATGTCTTCACAGCCAATCAGCTCTTCTGCATTGGTAGGGTTCATGCTACCGCCGTATAGAATGGAGTAGATTGAGCAATATCGGTGTTATTCTCAGCTAGCATCGAACGAATAAAGGCGTGTGCATCTTGTGCCTGCTGTGGTGTTGCAGTAACGCCAGTACCAATTGCCCAAACTGGCTCATAAGCAATGATAATATTTTTAAAGGCATCAATACCAACGCGATCAACCACTGCTTGAATTTGACGAGAAACCACGATTTCCATATTACCCGCCTCTCTCTCTTCTAAGGTTTCGCCGATACAGAAAAGTGGAGTTAGTCCGTTATCCAGTGCAGCTTGTACTTTCTCGGCAACGATTTCATCAGTCTCTCCGTATAAGCTTCTGCGCTCGGAGTGGCCAACAATCACGTGCTCGGCGCCAAATTCTTTAATCATGTCTGCGCTCACTTCGCCAGTAAAGGCACCTGAAGCGTTGACGTTAAAATTTTGCGCACCCAGATGAACTTGAGAGTGGGTGATTAAAGCTTCCACTTGCGATAAATAAGGGTAAGGAGCACAAACAATAACCTTTGACTCAACGTCGGCCATTCCTGAAAGAATGCCCATTATCAATGTATTAACCGCTTCTTTTGAAGCGTTCATTTTCCAATTGCCTGCAACGATTACTTGACGCATAATGATTGTTCACTGTAAAAAAGGAGCAATGTTACGCTATTTGGCTATAAAAATCAATNAGTGCTTTGCCTTTGAGCCAAAATAAAGCGCCAAAGAAACCATTAAAATACCCAATGAAAAATACAACAAATCAAGTGCGCCGGTAAAACTCATGGATAACGATACTTCGAAGAAGGTTACCACCAAAATCATAAGAATTACTTTGGCTAATTTTGCCTTTAAATCATCTAACGAATTGATCACCAGAACTTTTGAAGATTGACCGCTTTCTTTGGCCTCATCAATATCACTAATAAACAGCTCNTACAAGCCCAAGGAAAATATCAATAAAATGGTTGCCAACAAAAACCCATCAATAGCACCAACCGTATGGGCCACCATTTCTATTTTTAAAAGCCTTCTGTCGTCTCCTGATGCTGAAAAATAATCGGGTGCATGGGCCAGCAAACCAGCAACATCCACGGCAGTAATGACAAACAAAAGCAAGGACAGTAGCATTGAAGAAATCACAGCGGCCAAAACCATAAGGCGAGACCCCCACAACAATTTTTCAAAATATTTTTCGACAATTCCCATTTTTTTAACTCCCCGTGCACAACACAAAGCTTTAGTATATCATTATTAATTTTAAATAAAACCCCAATCCTAATACAGAAAATACAATGGTAAAAATAAACACTAATTTTGTATTTTTATCGTCAGGATTAAACACATAAAAACTTATGTCAAAAACTTGGGAAAAATGTCTAACCACTCTCAGAGACACTGTTGATTTACACACATTCAGCTTGTGGATTCGACCCCTAAAAGCACTTGAAGACCCTATCACTCTATCCTTGTTGGCACCTAACACTTCTGTACTTGACTATGTTAACGGTAATTTAAAAAAAGAAATTAAAGCCGCCATAGCACAGCACAGCAAAAACCTTGAGGTTTATATTGGTGTATCTCCACAAAAAAAAGGCACTGTTCAAAGCATTAAACAACACAAAACGCCATTATTTGCAGATTATACATTTGACAACTTAGTACTGGGCGGCGCTAATCAGATTGCTTATGGCGCCGCCCAACAGATTGCTGAAAACATTAAAAATCCTCTTTACAACCCTTTTATTATTTATGGCAACTCCGGTCTTGGCAAAACACACCTCATGCAAGCCGCAGGACACCTTGCAAAAGAAAAAGACCCGAGCATCAAAGTGCTTTACGTACCATTAATGGATTTTGTTAAAAACATTACCAGCAGCTTGCGTCACAACACTATTGAAGACATTAAACTTTATTATCAATCGGCAGATTTATTGTTAGTGGATGACATTCATTTCATTGCTAAAAAAGACAAATCCCAAGAAGAATTCTTCCATATTTTCAATTTCCTATTCAGCACAAAAAAACAAATTATTTTTACTTGTGATCAACCCCCTAAAAACATTAAAAACGTTGAAGAGAGATTAAAAACAAGATTCTCCCAAGGGCTAACCTTGGAAATCTCCCCCCCTGAATTAGAAATGCGTGCGGCTATTTTACTAAAAAAGGCTAATAATAAAAAAATCAACATTAATTTAACTGAAGACATTGCTTTGTTTATTGCTGGACACATCACCTCCAACGTTAGGGACCTTGAAGGGGCATTGCTTAAATTAAAAGCTTACGTTGATTTTTCAAAAATTGATCATTCTTTTATTTCTAAAGATCTTGTTGAAAGCGCATTAGGTGATCTTATTAAACCGCCCATTAAAAACATCGACATTAACGACATTCAAAAAGAAACTGCTAAGCATTACGCCTTTACCGTATCAGACCTTAGTTCAAAAAGCCGCAAACAGCACACCGTATTAGCCAGACAAATGGCCATTGCTATTGCTCATGAACTTACTGGTTTATCCCTAACTAACATTGGAAAACACTTTGGAAATAGAGATCATTCCACAGTTTTACACTCGGTTGATAAAATCAAAAAAAGAGTAGAAGAAGAGGCAGAAATAAAGAGTGATTATGAATTAATAAAACTAAAATTAGCCAACTTATAAAGGTTATACACAAGCACTTTTCCAATCGACTGTTGATAAGTTTAACAACTGAATAAAGATACAAAATTTATAAACATAACCACATTTTTTTACATAAAATACTAACAAGATATAAACAACTTAACAAACTGTTTTTTAAAGAAAAAAATTACTTATCAACACAAAACAACCTCACTAATAATAACAATAATTATTTAATAAAAGGAATTTTGAATGAACACACAACTCACCGTTAAAGAACTATTAGAACCTTTACAAACTGTGATTGGTGTTGTTGAAAAAAAACAAACACTTCCTATACTCTCACATGTATTAGTTCAAATAAAAGACAATCAGTTAACACTTACTACAACTGATATGGAAATTGAACTTAAAGCAACTCAAAAAATTAATACAAAAGAAAAGGTTAGTTTTACAATTTATGCTAAAGATCTAATTGATATTATAAGAAAATTACCAGAAACAACTGTTATTGAATTTATTATCGAAGAATCTAAAATTTACATAAAAACCAATAAAAACTCATTTGAACTCAACACTTTTAATCATCAAGACTTTCCATCATTACCAAAAATTGAAAATAGTGATGTTATTAGGGTTAATCGTACTGAATTAAAAGAATTAATTGAAAACACTAGTTTTTCGATGGGTAATCAAGACATTAGAGCTTATTTAAATGGATTGTATTTTGAAGTAGACGAAGATAATATTGTTATTGTGGCTACTGATGGGCATCGATTATCCATTGGTGAAATTAAACAAAGTAATAAACTATCAACCAAAAAAACAGTTATTTTGCCTAGAAAGGCAGTGCTTGAATTAACCAAACTTCTAAATAAAAATGAACATGAAGAAGTGGATATTCATTTATCTAAAAATTATTTTTATTTAAACAGTGATAACACTACAATCATTAGTCGATTAATTGATGGTAACTTTCCAAACTACACACAAGTTATTCCAAAAGATTTTGAAAACACTATTATTATCAATAAACAAGAATTTTATGATTCTCTTCAACAGGCATCAATTTTTGTTGAAGAGCGTAAAAAAAGTGTTAGATTAATGTTTAAAGATTCTCAACTTAATATATTTACACATTCAGAAAGAGGACAAGCAAAAACACAAATTACAATTAAAAATTTTGATAAAGAAATAGAAATAAATTTTAACATTCATTATTTAATTTCTATTTTAGAAAAAATAACCACCAGTGAAGTTAAAATGATTATATCTAACAGTGAAAATCAAGCGTGCTTATTAAGTAGTACTGATGATAATGAAACTTATCAATACGTTGTAATGCCAATTCGAATTTAAGTTTAATAATATGGCTGTTATTAATAAGCTATCCATTAATCAATTTCGTAATTTAGAAAATCAATACATAGAGCCTTCTAAAAACATTAACTTGTTTATTGCTGGTAATGCACAAGGTAAAACCAACTTAATAGAAGCAATTTATTATCTAGGCCATAATCGATCTTTTAAAACAAAAACAATTGCAGAGGTTGTTCATTACAATTTTAACGATTTCCAAATCAATGCTAAAGTTGATAATCACAGAGTTAAATTAGAAAAATCAAGAAAAAAAAATACTATTTCTATTGATCAACAACGAATCAAAAATACCAGTCAATTAACACAATTATTACCCATTCAAATCATTACTCCTGATAAGGGGTTTATTGTTAATGGCACACCAAAAAACAAAAGATCTTATTTGGATTGGGGAGTGTTTCACGTGGAACTAAAGTTTTTAGAGGTGTTTAAATCTTACAATAAAACACTAAAAAACATTAATGTTTTGCTATTAAATAATAAAGTTTCTGAATTAGATTTTTGGTTTTTAGAATTGTCAAAAACCGCTAAAGAGATTAATAAAAATAGGATTCAATACATTGACCAACTTAAAAAGACAGCTGATTCTAAAGATTTAAAACAATTGTTAGTATTATTCGATTCGATTGATAGTTTTGATTATCAATTTTATTCTGGTTGGCCAAAAGAAGTTGATGCATTAGACGAACAAAGTATTTACCGCTACTTATCTAAAAACACTCAGTCTCTTTTAAAAAAGAATTATTTAAATTATGGTCCTCACAAAGCTAGCCTTAATTTTTCATTAAACAATAAGAATGAATGTTTTTTATCAAGAGGGGAACAGAAAACATTGTCCATTATTTTTTGGCTAACCCAAGTATTAATGCTGGTTAAACAAGGTGTCAACCCAGTTGTTTTAATTGACGACATTTCATCCGAATTGGATCGTAAAAAAATAACCACTGTTTTAAAGTACCTTAATCAATTAAAAGTACAGGTTTTTATGACGGATATTGGAGACAATCCATCGTTAATTAATTCTATTGATGGTGCAATTTTTGAGATTAATGAAGGTGTTATTAAATCGATAAATTAGTTGTAGTAAAAGTACAACAAGATCTTTTATATCCCTTTAAATACAACAGAATCAACCAGGATAAATAATCATAAAAAACCTTGATGAAAAGATGTTAAATCACGTTTGCGTGGTATAATAAATTTATTTTTTTTATCCGCCTATGTCACCAGATAAATCCCAAGAATATCAAGCCTCTAATATTAAAGTTTTAAAAGGTTTAGACGCTGTTAGAAAGCGCCCAGGAATGTACATTGGCGATACCGACGATGGCACAGGATTACACCACATGGTGTTTGAAGTGGTTGATAATGCCATTGATGAGGCGCTAGCTGGCCACTGTTCTAAAATTAAAATCACCATTCATGAGGATGATTCTGTTTCAGTAACGGATGATGGTCGTGGTATTCCAGTTGATATTCATCCAGAAGAAGGGGTGTCTGCCGCTGAAGTGATTATGACTATTCTGCATGCCGGTGGTAAATTTGACGATAACTCTTATAAAGTGTCCGGTGGATTACACGGTGTGGGTGTATCAGTGGTGAACGCGTTGAGTGAATACGTACATTTGACGGTATATCGTCATGGTGAAATCCATCAGCAAAGTTATAAAATGGGTGTGCCGGTTGAACCGATGAAGCCTACAGGTAAAATTGACACCACCGGCACAACGATTCATTTCAAACCCAGTGCTGATGTATTCACCATTACTGAATTTAAATACGATACATTAGCCAATCGTGTGCGTGAATTATCGTTCTTAAATTCAGGTGTGCACATTGAAATTGAAGAGCTTTCTTCTGGCCGTAAAGACATATTTAAATACGAAGGCGGTATTATCGCTTTTGTTGAACATTTAAACAAATCTAAAAATTCAATTCATAATGACATCATTAGTATCTCCTCTGAAAAAGACGGCATCGTGATTGATGCCGCGTTGCAATGGAGTGATGCTTATCAAGAGAGTATTTATTGTTTTACCAATAATATTCCACAACGAGATGGTGGCGCACATTTGGCAGGATTTAGAGGAGCACTAACCAGAACACTGAATAATTATATTGATAATTCAGGTATGGCGAAAAAAGAAAAGGCATCCATTACCGGAGAAGATACTCGTGAAGGCTTAACGGCAATTATTTCAATCAAGGTACCAGATCCAAAATTTTCATCACAAACTAAAGACAAGTTGGTGTCGAGTGAAGTACGTGCACCGGTTGAATCTGCCATCAATGAAAAACTAGGTGAATATCTACTAGAGAACCCAACTGAAGCTAAAATTATTGTTGGTAAAATTTTAGAGGCTTCGCGTGCTCGCGATGCAGCACGAAAAGCCAGAGAGATGACCCGTCGTAAGGGTGCGTTAGACATCGCCGGCTTACCGGGAAAATTGAGCGATTGTCAAACCAAAGATCCGGCTGAATCAGAAATTTTCCTTGTGGAGGGTGATTCTGCAGGAGGCTCTGCCAAACAAGGGCGTGACCGACGTACTCAAGCTATTTTGCCGCTCAAAGGTAAAATTTTAAACGTTGAAAAAGCACGCTTTGAAAAAATGCTTTCCTCTCAAGAAGTGGGCACACTAATTACCGCTCTTGGTTGTGGCATTGGTAAAGAAGAATACAACATTGAAAAACTTCGTTACCATAAGATTGTTATCATGACCGATGCTGATGTTGATGGCGCACATATTCGTACACTGTTATTAACTTTCTTTTATCGTTACCTTCCAGAGTTAATTGAAAAAGGTTATCTTTACATTGCACAACCACCTTTGTATAAGATTAAAAAAGGCAAACAAGAGCGTTATTTAAAAGATGATCAGGAGTTAAATAACTACTTATTGCAAGAGGCAATTAATGATGCACANCTATTTACNAACACTGCTGCNCCGGCAATTTCTGGAGTGGCGTTAGAAACAGCTGTAAAGGATTACTATCAAATTAATGTTGTTGTTGAGCGTTTGTCGAAAAAGTTCAACCTGGCGTTATTACGTGCAATTGCAAGTTCAACACCACTTAAAGGCTTAAAAGATGCTAAAAAAGTAAAGGCTTGGTGCAAACAATTAGAACAATTATTAGCCGAGGATTTAACTCCAGCGCAAAAACACACAATAATGTTTAACGATAAAACTAAAGAAATTGAACACACCTTGTCCGTGTATGGTGTGGATACCGATATTGATCATTTGGGTGAGGCATTTTTTGATTCAGCCGATTATAAAATTATAAAAAAATTCTCAGAATCGATCGAAAGTTTAATTAATAAAGAATCTTACGTTGAGAAAAAAGGCAAAGAAGTCAAAGTGAAAAACTTTTCACAGGTGGTTAATTTCTTAATTGAAGATGCGAAAAAAGGCCAGAGCTTTCAGCGCTATAAAGGTTTAGGCGAGATGAACCCAGATCAGCTTTGGGAAACCACCATGGATCCAGAAAATAGAATTATGCTAAAGGTTAAAATCGAAGATGCAATTACAGCCGATGAGGTTTTCTCAACACTGATGGGCGATGAAGTAGAGCCGAGAAGGAATTTTATTGAAGAAAACGCTTTGTCAGTCGATAATCTAGATTTTTAATACATTTATTTAACAAGGAGTTATATTATGTCAACCAAACATCCAGTTGTATCCGTTACCGGATCATCAGGTGCCGGCACTACGTTTGTCAAAAAAGCATTTGAGAAAATTTTTGCTGAGAAAAACTTAAACGTTTGTGTGGTAGAGGGCGACAGTTTTCATAAATTTGAACGTGCCGATATGAAAGTTGAGGTAGAAAAATCACGTGCAGCAGGCAAAGTATTGACGCATTTTTCAGAAAATGCCAATCATTTTGATAAATTAGAAGCTTTATTTAAGCAATATGGCCAAGATGGTACGGGTAAAAAGCGTTATTACATTCATTCCGATGAGGAGGCTGTTGAGCACAATGCGCGCTTAGGAACAAACCTTAATCCGGGCCAGTTTACACCTTGGGAAGACGTTGAGTCAGGCACTGATTTAATGTTTTATGAGGGGTTACATGGCGGCGTAAAAACTGATAATGCAGATGTTGCAGGCCAGGTTGATTTATTGGTTGGCGTGGTGCCATCGGTAAACATTGAATGGATTCAAAAAATTTACCGAGACACTTCTGAACGCCCTTACACGCCAGAACAAGTAACTGAAATTATTCTTGATCGTATGCCTGATTATGCTGAATTTATCACACCACAATTTGACAATACGCACATTAATTTTCACCGTATTCCTTTGGTAGACACCTCGAATCCGTTTAGTGGCCAGTCAGTTCCTTCTCCTGAAGACTCATTAGTGGTTACCAGTATACGTATTGATGGCGTTGATCTGCAGTCCGTTGCGGATAAGCTACCTGCAGAAGCAATGGCATTTTTACAAAATGACAAAACTCTGGTTTACAAAGGAAATTTTATGGTTGATGTGATGAATTATTTACTAACCCCAATTATTGATAAGCTAATGACCAGTAAATAAACGCATCATAAGCATAAAGCCTTGGTAAGATTCCAAGGCTTTTTTATGCACAAAAGACAAGAATAATACATGCAAACCAATCGACCAGAAAAACCTAACTTCGCTCAATTTTTTATTTACTGGTTAAAACTCGGTTTTATCAGTTTTGGCGGGCCTGCAGGACAAATCTCAATGATGCACCAAGAATTGGTTGAAAACAGACGGTGGATTTCGGAGCATCGATTTCTTCATGCCTTAAATTACACCATGGTATTACCGGGGCCTGAAGCACAGCAATTGGCCACTTACATTGGTTGGCTGATGTTTGGTGTACGAGGTGGCATTGTTGCGGGAGTATTATTTGTACTGCCTTCTTTATTCATTCTAAGTGGACTAACTTGGGTTTATTTAAGCTATGGCGATGTTCCAGCTGTTGAGGGTATTTTGTATGGCATTAAGCCAGCAGTAACAGCCATTGTTTTATTTGCTGCTTATCGAATTGGCTCTAAGGCGTTGTCAAATAATGTGTTGAGAATATTAGCAGTATTAGCATTTATTGCAATAGCGCCAATTTTCACTCTTGAAATACCTTTTCCCTATATTGTATTGAGTGCAGCTTTAATTGGCTTTTTAGGGTCTCGATTTTCGCCCGACACGTTTAAGACGGGCGCACACCATGGGGATGGAAAAAACAGTTATGGCCCCGCCTTGATTGATGATGATACGCCGGCTCCTGATCATGCTAAATTCAAATGGTCTCGGTTGGTTGGATTTGGCGTGGTTGGTGTGGGGATAGGTCTAATGGTCATGGCACTGTTAACTGACCCAGTCTTACACGACATGGGTGAGTTTTTTACCAAAGCAGCCCTAGTTACTTTTGGTGGTGCGTATGCTGTGTTGCCTTATATTTATCAAGGTGGCGTGGAACAGTACCAATGGTTAAGCAGTGTACAAATGATGGATGGTTTGGCATTAGGTGAAACCACCCCTGGCCCACTGATTATGGTGGTGGCTTTTGTTGGTTTTGTGGGTGCGTGGACTAAAGAGATATTTGGCCCAGATGCTTTGTTGTTGGCGGGCTTTGCCGGTGCTTCAGTGGCCACATTATTTACTTTTTTACCTTCATTTTTATTTATTTTTTTGGGTGGTCCGGGTGTTGAAGCCACTAGGGGAGATCTTAAATTTAGTGCGCCACTCTCGGCAGTAACGGCCGCTGTGGTAGGGGTTATTATTAACCTAGCAGTATTTTTTGCTCAAAATGTTTTGTGGACAAAAAATGGCAATCTAGACTACATAGCAGCCCTAATAGGTATTGCTGCTTTTGTGGCTTTGTTTCGATTTAAGATTAGCATCATGAGTGNGATTGCAGGATGCGCTATTGTAGGCTTAGTGCTCACTTTATAGTTTACGNAGGGTNTTTTGTTAACAATGCCCTCCAAGGCAAGAAAGGGAGTAGGCGCTACTTAACGACAATATTAACCAGCTTGTTTGGCACCACAATTACTTTAACAACGGTTTTACCATCGGTAAATTTAGCAACATTTTCATCATTCAGGGCTTGAGTCTCTACTTCTAATTTATCCATGCCGGCATCTAGCACAAGCTTTGCACGCAACTTGCCGTTGATTTGAACAATAATTTGAACCTCGTCTTGTTCCAGTGCTTTTTTATCAACCATTGGCCACGGTTCGTTAATAATAGCCTCTTTATTGCCTAATTCGTGCCACAGGTAATGACAAATGTGCGGAGTGATTGGGCTAAGTGTTTTCAGAATAATATCGACTGATTCAGCGCGGACTGCCATGGACTGTTCGTCAGTAGCGCTAAACTTAATCAATGCATTGCTAAGCTCCATTAAGCTGGCAATGGCTGTGTTAAAAGAATGTCGGCGTGACATATCATCACCAATTTTTGCTAAGGCTTGATGGGTTTTTTGGCGAATGGATTTTTGCTCTTTGTTAAGAGCATCAAGGGCTAATTTAGCTACCGTGTGTGTTTTTGAGTCTTCAATAAAAGCCGATATTAGGCGATAAATTTTATTGACAAAACGATAGGAGCCTTCCAGTCCAGAATCGCTCCATTCAAGGTCTTGCGTTGGTGGCGCAGCAAACATAATAAACAGACGCACAGTGTCAGCACCATATTTGTTAATCATTACTTGTGGATCTATGCCATTATTTTTAGACTTAGACATCTTACTCATGCCAGCATAAGTAATTGTCTCACCAGAAGAGATTTGGGTTGAGTTAATAATTTGTCCTTTTTCATTAGTTTGAGTGGCCACATCATCAAGTAAAACCCATTGTTTGGCACCTTTTTTATCAATTTTAAAGAATGAATTGGACAGCACCATGCCTTGTGTTAGCAGACTGTTAAATGGCTCATCGTTTTCAATTAGACCTTCGTCGCGTAATAGCTTATTGAAGAATCGAGCATAAAGCAAATGTAATATTGCATGTTCAATGCCACCAATATATTGGTCAACACCACCTTTAAGCCAATATTTTGTGCGC
>JGI26272J51733_1001057_pt1 | contig 11750 bp, 9 predicted proteins | sample SaaInlV_120m_DNA_FD_51733 | JGI IMG/M metagenome (IMG submission 51733) | reverse complement strand
TCTTTTGCGTTTTGCTGCCATTTTTCATGCTCCTTTTTCAGGGTAAATTATGCATAAAAATTGTCTTAAGTCGCTGTCCTAAAATTGGGGGTAACTTCAGTGAGCTCCTCTTCGCTCTTGCCTTTTTTCTTGGTTGGACGAGCGAATATTGTTGGAGCCTCCTCTATTAGTTGCCTTTTCCATGTGCTAATCTGTGCTGGTGCTATGTTGAATTGGGTCGCCAATTCATTGCTGGTTTTATCTCCCTTCAGGGCTGCCAAGGTGACTTTTGTCTTGAATTCAGGGGTGTGTCTTTTACGTTTTGCGGCCATTTTTTATGCTCCTTTTTGAGGGGTAATTATGCACAAAAAATTGTCTTAACTTTGTGTCCAAAAATTGGGGGGCACTTCAGTACCTATATGAGCCAGACAACAGCAGGGCCGCTATACCACCGACAACAGAGTTAGCCTCTAAAGCTATAGCCGATCAAGACGCCTCTTCATTCGGTGAAGAGCTATTTGATGATGAGTTGATGGCGATTTTTTACAAAAACATGCGAGAGAAAGCAGCGGATCTGGAGCTGGCCGTTATAGAGGGGGATTGGGCAAGATTGAGACTGGTTGCTCACTCCATTAAAGGGACAACCGCTTCATTTGGTTATCCTGAACTATCCAAACAGGCACAGGAAGTACAGCTTGCTNTTGATGANGATCGCATGGATGAGATACAAGTTCTTGCAATGAACTTAGCNACCGAGGTGGGTAAGGTGTTGCCCNCTACTGCTTAAGGAACCCCTGAATAAGTCATGAGNAAATGTCTAACGCCCATAGCGTCCAATATCTTCGTTGAAAATCTTGCTAATAGCTGGCTATTGGCTGCGATCTTCGCCTTGATCTTGAACGCTATGGACGCGATTCAAATTACCCAGACTTGTTCAGAGGTTCCTTAAGCGATTAAACCTCAACTCTGTTTATCGCTCCGGTAAAATAGCTGGATGAAATCACCCGAGTTACTCTCCCCAGCGGGAACCCTACAGCACATGCGTGCAGCCTTTGCCTATGGTGCAGATGCAGCGTATGCCGGTCTGCCACGTTATGGACTGCGTGTACGTGAAAATGAGTTTGATCTTGCTACCCTGGAGTTAGCCATCAATGAGGCGCACCAGCAGCAGAAAAAACTCTACATCACTGCCAATATTCTTGCCCACAACAGCAAGGTCAAAACCTTTGAGAAGGATATCGAATCGGTTATTGAACTAAAACCCGATGCACTGATTATGGCTGACCCCGGCCTGATTATGCTGGTGCGTGAGCGCTGGCCAGAACAGACCGTACACCTCTCCGTACAAGCCAATACCGTCAATTATGCCACCGTGCGTTTCTGGCAACAACTGGGTATTGAGCGCATCATTCTCTCTCGTGAACTGTCACTGGAAGAGGTCGAAGAGATTCGTCAGCAGTGTCCAGAGATGGAGCTGGAGGTCTTTGTCCACGGTGCACTCTGCATGGCCTACTCTGGTCGCTGCCTGCTCTCCGGTTATATCAACCATCGCGATGCCAACCAGGGGAGCTGCACCAACGCCTGTCGTTGGGAATACCATGAGGTAGCCAGTGAGGAGGATGATAATGGCGACCTGAAGAGGGCCATAGCGGCTGAACCTATAAAGCCAGCAGAGCCACAACGCATCTTGATCGAAGAGATGGGTCGCCCCGGTGAAGCGATGCCAATAGAAGAGGATGAGAACGGCACCTACATCATGAACTCTCGTGATCTACGTGCCGTTGAGCATATTCAACGCTTGGTAGAGATCGGCATTGATTCTCTGAAAATTGAGGGACGCACCAAATCAATCTACTATGTTAGCCGCGTCAGCCAATCCTATCGCAGGGCGATTGATGATGCCGTAGCTGGCCGTGGCTTTGATACAGCTCTACTAGCAGAGCTGGAGAACCTTGCCAGTCGTGGTTATACCGATGGCTTCTTTAAACGCCACCACAGTGAGGAGTACCAGAACTATATTCAGGGCAACTCTCAAGGGCATCGCCAAATTTATGTAGCAGAGATCATCGACTATGATCCAACAAAAAAGTTGGCCACACTGGTGGCAAAAAACAAGTTTGGGACTGGGGATCGGTTAGAGTTGATTCTTCCCAGTGGAAATCGAGAGATTACCCTCGATAAGATCTACGGTAAAAAAGAGCAGCCGATGGCGGTGGTGCCGGGTGGCGGCTACCAAGTGAAGGCTGAGATCGATCTCACCCCTGAGCAGGGGGAGTATCAGTTTGGGATGATCGCTCGCTTCTTATAACCTGTTCCTCTTAGTAAAGAGGCTTACTCAATAGGTATCTTCTTCAGCTGATGAATGCTCTCAAAGAGTTGATCCAGTGTCTGCTGTAGCTGTTGTAGCTCCACCTCTGACAGCGCCTGGTTGGCACCCAGTGCTTGCTCACTCTCCCGTGCAGCAGCAGCGAGTTCATGGGCCGCGATATTGGCCGAGGCCCCCTTCAGTGAGTGGAGAGTCCGCTTCGCCTCTTCAATCTGAGGCTGCTCAATCTGCTGCTGCAAGCGCTCCATCAGGTTATGGTTATCCTCGCTAAAGGAGTCTAAAATTTGCAGTAGCACCGCTCGACTCCCCCCCAGACGGTTGAGAATTTCAGTAATTGCCAACCCAGGAAGCTGCTTTGGCCACTCTCCTGCAGCAGTATCAACAGCACGGCTCTCTTCACCCCCTATGGCGGTTGATGCTGTCTGCCAACGCAGTAGTGTTTGGTAGAGGAGATCCACATCAATCGGCTTACCCAGATGATCATTCATACCCGCCTCTAGTGCCAGCTCTCGATCTTCCTGCATCGCATTGGCAGTCATGGCGATGATCGGCAACTCGGTAGCAGAGTGCTGTTGACGTATCTGTCGGGTCGCCTCATAGCCATCCATCACCGGCATCTGAATATCCATCAACACCGCATCAAAGGGGGCTCTCTGAATAGTTTTGACGGCCTCATCCCCATTTTCAACAGTTACCACCTCAATCCCAGCACTTTTCAAAATCTGCTGGGCGACCAGTTGATTGACCAGATTATCCTCTGCCAGTAACACCCGCATTCCCTGCAGAGCGGAGTAATCCGGTGTCTCCGTATCAATATCCTCCACACCCATCTCCTCTACCTCCTCACTATCCCACTCAGTCTCATCTAGGATGGACTCAGCAATTGTATTGAGCAGATGTGTCGGGGTCACCGGTTTAGTGATCCAGCGCTTCAGTGCAACACCCTCCAGCTCAGTATGAAGGTCACTCTGTTGATAAGCGGAGACCATGATGATCACAGGTGGTGTAGTCAACAGCGGGTCTGTCTGAATTTTTCGCGTAGCCTCGATGCCATTCATGCCGGGCATCTTCCAGTCCATCAATACGACATGGTAGGGGGTATTGTCTGATTGTGCCTGCTCCAGTAACTCCAGCGCCTGTCGCCCTGATGAGGCGGTATCGGTAATGAAGGTGTGCTGGTCAAGGGAGTGTTGCAGAATGGTTCTGGATGAGGCGTTGTCATCCACAATCAGTATTCGTGTGCCTTGCATCGCCTGCTGCCTAACCGTTCTGCAACTGGTGCCGGCACCATGCCCTACATTGATGCTAAAGAAGAAGGTAGAACCGATCCCCTCCTCACTCTCGACACCAATCTTTCCACCCATCATCTCGACCAACTGCTTGCTGATCGCTAACCCCAATCCAGTACCACCAAAACGGCGGGTGGTAGAGCTGTCTGCCTGTGAGAAGGATTGGAAGAGGCGAGAGCACTGCTCATAAGACATACCGATACCGGTGTCGCGTACATTGAACTGCAGTTGCAGCTCCCCATTCTGCTCCTGCTTGAGTAGTGCCTGCAGAATGATCTCACCACTATCCGTGAACTTGATCGCATTATTGAGTAGATTGATCAGAATCTGCTGTAGCCGCACGGGATCACCCTCCAGAGAGGAGGGGATCGAAGAGTCGATATCAAACAGGACCTCCAGCCCCTTCTCCTCTGCCTTGAACATGGTGATGCTAGAGATACCCTCCAACACCTTGCTGAGCTGGAACTCAACCCGCTCAATCTCCATCTTCCCCGCCTCAATTTTAGAGAAGTCGAGAATGTCATTGATGATCGCGAGTAGTGAGTTGGCAGAGGAGTGGATCTTGCCCAGGTAATCCTTTAACTCAGGTGGGAGGGGCTTCTGTAGCGCCAGATAGCTGAGGCCGATAATGCCATTCATCGGTGTTCGAATCTCATGGCTCATATTGGCGAGGAAGCTGCTCTTACTCTGGTTCGCCAGCTCTGCCTCCTCTTTGGCCTGAAGCATATTTCTCTCCATCTCCTTGCGACTGGTGATATCACGTATGATGGCCTGAATAACATCCTGGTCACTCATATGGATATTGGTAAGCAGCACCTCACAGGAGAAATCTTCACCTGTACCCTGTTTGCGATGGACCCACTCAAAGAAGTTGCTCCCCTTCTCTTGTGCAACAACAATCTGTTGTAGTGCCTGCTCCATAGAGTTGCGCCCATCCGGTTGCTGTTCGGGGGAGAGGTCAGCAGGATGAGACTGGATAAATGCCTCCTTACTCTCCACATTAAACATAGAGAGGGTAGCGGCATTACAGTCGGTAAAACCATCTAGGGTCAACATCATGATCGCATCCGAACTGGACTCAAACAAGTTGCGATACTTCTCAGCCTCCAGCCGCTGTAGTGCTTCAGCCTGTTGCAGCTCTTCGGTACGCTCCTGAACCTGATGATCCAGTGTGGTGATATTGGTACTCAACTTTTCTACCATCTCATTGATGGTGCTTGCCAAGGTACCAATCTCATCACTGCTACTGATTGTGCAACGAGCCTGTAGATCACCACTGCGCACTTTCTCAGCAATAGAGGCCCGCTGCTTAAGTGGGCGCAGCTGCCGTTGGGTAACAACATATCCGAGCAGAACCAGCAGAGGAGTCAGAATAGTAATGTAAAACAAAATCTCTCTAGAGATGAGATGGGCGGTCTGCTTAAACTCATCGGAGTAGACCGAGGCGGCAACGTTCCACCCCAACGATTGATGGTGGCGTACCCAAGCAATCTTCTCAAAATCATACTGATTGGGTGCAGTTGGGCGGCTCCATAGGTAGTAGAGTGGTTCCTGTTTGGCTGCTGCAGCAATCATCTCTTCAACAAGAGGGCGTTGTGTCTGGGGGTTCAATATCTGGCTCACCTGCCTCCCCTCCAGCTCACTGTTGGGGTGGATGAGCATATTGTGGTCATCATCAAACAGAAAGAGGTAACCATTTCCAGCAATAGAGATCTGCTTGAGGTGTTTACGAAGCCTGTCGAGCAGCTTGTCTTGATGTTTGGCAACTTGCTGCTCTATATCGTCAACATAGACACCGGTACCGATAACCCAACCCCAAGGCTTGTAGAGGTGAGCATAGGAGAGCTTGGGTTGTGGCTGCTCATTGTCGAGTCGGGGCCAGAGATATTCAGTAAAACCACCCGCAGGGCTATTGGTCGCCTTCTCTACCATCTCCCGAACGAAGTGGATACCGTTGCTATCCTTGATAGATGACATATCTTTGCCTACCATCAGCGGATTGGGGTGGGCCACTGTTTTGCTGTTTTGGTCAACGATAAAGATATAGTCGCTGTTGGTAGTACGGAGTTTATTGATATGCAACAGTGCCTGCTGTTGAGCCAGCTGTTTATTCAGCTTTCCGGAGCTAAATTGTAGGTAGTACTCAGCAATCAGTGACTCGGCAATGTTAACGGTGTTACGTAACTGATGTTTCTGTTTATCGACCGCACTATTACGAAAGTTGCTCAAATCCTCATGGAAATACTCCAGCAGGGTATGGGTATTGTCTAACAGCGTATTGGCATTACGGATCTCAGATTCTGTTACCCGCTCCTCGATCAATGGAACAGAAAATAGATAGATCAGCGAAGAGAGCAGAATAATGCTGATCAGCAGGGTGATGTTAATTTTATGAGAGATCAATAATTTCATAAGGGTACTGTAGTTATCCGGCAGTGGCGGTTGCACTTATATAACAATAGTCTATATAAGAAAAAATGGATATATCCAGATCATTATAACCTGAATCCTTTAAAGCGGAATTATGCATAGTTTACAACCACAAAACTGCGCTATGATTTGACTCTAAACCAGAATAGAGATGAGACAGAGGAGTTGATGTGACTACAGTTGATACAGGCCGAGGCCAATTTCCACAGGTACGGATGCGCAGAATGCGCCGTGATGATTTCTCTCGCCGTCTGATGCGTGAGAACGTACTGACTGCCAATGATCTGATCTATCCCATGTTTGTGATTGAGGGCAAAGGCCGTCGACAGAAGGTGAAGTCAATGCCAGGAGTAGAGCGGGTTACCATTGATGAACTGTTAAAAGAGGCGAAAGAGCTGGTAGCACTAGGCATTCCAACCGTTGCCCTGTTCCCCGTGGTCCCCAAGAACAAAAAATCCCTACAGGCCGAAGAGGCGTGGAACCCCGATGGATTGGCGCAGCGTGCAGTACGTGCCTTGAAGAAAAAATTCCCGCAGCTGGGGGTGATGACCGATGTAGCACTAGATCCATTTACTACCCATGGTCAAGACGGCATCATCAACGACGAGGGTTACGTACTGAATGATGAGACCGTAGAGGCGCTGATTCAGCAGTCCCTCTCCCATGCCGATGCAGGTGCGGACATCGTCGCCCCTTCCGACATGATGGATGGACGTATTGGTGAGATCCGTTTTGCACTGGAGGGAGCCGACCAGATCCATACAAGAATCATGGCCTACTCGGCTAAATACGCCTCCAGCTTCTATGGCCCATTTCGTGATGCCGTCGGCTCTGCAACCAACTTGGGATCAGGTGATAAATCAACCTACCAGATGGACCCCGCCAACAGTGATGAGGCGCTACGTGAAGTAGCACTAGACCTGGAAGAGGGGGCTGATATGGTGATGGTCAAACCGGGCATGCCCTATCTCGACATTGTTCGCCGAGTCAAAGATCAGTTTGGTGCACCCACCTTTGTCTACCATGTCAGTGGTGAGTACAGCATGTTGAAGGCGGCAGCGATGAAGGGGTGGCTGAATGAACAGGCAGTAGTGCTGGAAGCGCTATTGGGTTGTAAACGCGCAGGTGCCGATGGCATCCTGACCTACTATGCCAAGGATGTGGCTCACTGGCTTAAAGGTTAAATAGATGACAGATCGTTACATGGTGGTCGGCAATCCGATTGCCCACAGCAGATCCCCACAGATTCACACCCTGTTTGCGCAACAGACGCATCAGGATATCCTCTACACCAAATTGAAGGTAGAGCACGGCACCTTCCCCGATATTGTGCAAAAGTTTCAGGAGATGGGCGGTAAAGGGCTCAACATCACCGTCCCCTATAAACATGAGGCGTGGGATCTGGCAGATGAGCGCTCCAGTCGCGCAGAGTTGGCCGGAGCGGTCAACACCCTCTTGATCCGTGAAGATGGTTCCCGTTTTGGGGAAAATAGCGACGGTATTGGTCTACTTCGCGACCTGATGCAGAACCACGGGGTGGTGATCAAAGATAAAAAGGTGTTGGTCCTCGGTGCCGGGGGGGCGGTGCGTGGCGTACTGGAACCACTATTGGCAGAGCAACCCAAACAACTCACCATCACCAACCGTACCGCAGAGCGGGCAGAGGATCTCGCNGAGCTATTTGCAAACTATGGAAATGTGGATGGNGGAGGCTATGATGAGCTGGACGGCCAACACTACGATCTGGTGATTAACGGTACCGCTGCCAGTCTGCAGGGGGAGCTGCCCCCACTCCCATTTGATCTGCTGGCCGAAGGGGCCACCTGTTACGATATGATGTACAGCGCAGAACCGACCCCCTTTATGCAGTGGGGCAGTGAATATGGTGCAAACAAGGTACTGGATGGACTCGGTATGTTGGTGGAGCAGGCGGCAGAGTCATTTGCACTGTGGCGCGGTGTGCGCCCAGAGACCACTTCCGTGATTGAGCTATTACGAAAAGATTTAAATGGAGAGTAGATAAAATGAGCACAAAGTATCGACTGATTACACGCAGTGATTTTGATGGCCTAGTCTGTGCCGCCATTCTCAAGGAGCTGGACCTGATCAGTGAGATCAAATTCGTCCACCCCAAAGATATGCAGGATGGCTCCGTTGATGTGGGAGACCACGACATCACCACTAACCTCCCCTACGTACCGGGTGTCTACCTCGCCTTTGACCACCATCAGAGTGAGACCGTGCGCAATGAGAAGATGGATAACCATATCATCGATCCCAATGCCCCCTCCGCAGCACGGGTGGTCTACGACTACTATGGTGGTGCAGAGAAGTTACCCAATATATCAGAGGAGATGATGGTAGCCGTCGACAAGGCCGATTCAGCACAGTTCAGTGAGGAGGAGGTTCTCAATCCAACTGGCTGGGTGCTGCTTAATTTCTTGATGGATGCCCGCACCGGACTGGGGCGCTTTCAAGAGTTCCGGCTCTCCAACTATGACCTGATGATGGAGCTGATCGATTACTGTCTGAACCACTCCGTAGAGGAGATTCTTCAGCTGCCAGACGTGAAAGAGCGCGTAGAGCTTTACTTCGAACATGAGGCAAAGGCGAAGCAGCAAATTCAGGAGCATGCTACGGTCCACAAAAATCTGGTGGTGCTCAACCTCAAGGATGAAGAGACCATCTATGCGGCTAACCGATTCCTGATCTATGCACTGTTCCCACAGTGCAACATCTCTATTCACCAGATCTGGGGGTTTAAGAGACAGAACATTGTTTACGCCACGGGTAAATCCATTCTCGATCGCAGTTCAAAAACCAATGTCGGAGAGCTGATGTTGAAGTATGGTGGCGGCGGTCACAATGCTGCGGGTACTTGTCAGATCGACCACGACCAAGCGGATGAGGTGTTGAGTGCACTGATTGAGCAGATCAACCAAGACGGTTAAGCCCTGTTGAGCGAGGCTCCACGCTAGAAAAGGCCCATCATTGGATGGGCTTTTTTATGGGTAAGACTTAGCTTGAGGAGACACAATCTGCTACTATTATTACTTATAAGTTAATTATATTTCAATTAACAGACAACAAAGGGGCTTGTAGGATGGGAATTATCACTGATAAAGCACAGGGTATCAGCCTCTTAACCAGCGGCTTGGTCTTTGATATTGGCCAAGGACAGCCACACCGCGAGCTCCATCAGCAAGCCCTAGCACTGCTACTGCAGGTCAATGAACTAGAGCAACTAGTCCAGCAGAGTGAGCACAAATCAGCCCCCAAAGTCTTAACTGAATCTGAGCAGCGAACACATGAGATCAAGAAGGTAAAGCGTAAACTGCTACGCTGGTCTCAGAATCCAGAGCAGATCAACTCACGCCTACTGACCCACTTTTTAACACTGAAACAGCAGGGGCTGGAACCGATCACAAAACAGAAGATGGAGCAGTTCGCAGACAGTGAGGGGATTAAAAATTTCAACAGCAACATTTTTGGGATGAGCCATATCGGCCCCAAAAACCATGGAAAGGTGTTTGATATAGAGGATCAAATCATCACAATTTGGCCCGCTGTAGTTGACGAGGTAGCCACATTTGAGCAAACACTCACCCCCTCAGCACCCAAAGAGGAAGTGCATAAGGCTATTGAAGTATCGACCAACAATCCAGCTGAAAGCATGATGAGCCCCCCGCCTCAAGCCACAAGTAAAGCAGCCTCTCCCACTGAAGAGATAAATGAGTCCGATATTGAGGCGATCTACCTCTCTTTCAAAAACCTCTGGCTCAAGCGCGTAGAGCGTACTGCAGCACTGGATCAACTAGAGATGCTGGGGGTAGAACGCACTCTGGCCAGCAATCATATTGAGTCACTAGAGCTGATGATGCATGGCAAACCCTACACCACCCCCCTTAAAGAGACGGTGTTACGCTACTTTATTGACCATATCCGCAATGACTTTAGCAGAGGCTACCTGAGCCGAGTGACCACAGCCATTAATTCACACCTCGATCAGCAAGAGAGCCTAGGAAACCTTCATAATGATATCAGGCAGTTGGTGGCGCTGTACCGCTGAACAAATTCAACAGATAGACCCGCTCATAAGAACCAAAGAGCATAACGCTGATGATGGGGTGCCACCATGCCTTATATCAACGGTTTCTAATGGTAATTTTACTGATTTCACTGGGGGCAAGCACGCGAATGGGAGGCCCCCAATAGCCTGTGCCACGACTGACAAAAATTTGCTGTGCGACATTGTGTTGATAGAGCCCCGCCACATAAGGTTGGTCTAGCTTTACCAACAGTCCAAACGGGAAGATTTGCCCACCATGTGTATGACCACTCAACATCAGGTCACAGCGTTGCTCCTCAAAATAGTGAATGGATTTTGGTTGATGAGAGAGCACAACCGTCGGCAGGCTGGCATCCAGCCCCTCATAAGCCGCATCAATATCGAAGGGCTCTACACCAAAACCTGCCCCTACCAAGTCATTGACCCCCAATAGATTAAAACGCCCCTGCGTTAGAACAATCTGACGGTGCTGGTTGGTGAGTGGTATTACACCTAAGCTGCGCAACATCTCTAATGCCGGAGTGACACCCCGAAAATACTCATGGTTACCCGTAACAAAATAGGTGGGGGCGATAATCCCTCGTAGTGGCTCCAAATCTTCTGCAATACGTGCTGCCGTACGGTCAAACAGGTCGCCTGTGATCACCACCAAACCGGGTTGCAACGCGTTTACCCGCGCAACAATCGACTGCATAAAGGAGCGGCGAATNGTGTGNCCCACATGCACATCTGAGAGCTGNATGATGGTAAAGCCATCTTCAGGGAAATCGGGGATCGTCACACTCACCTCATTCAGCACAGGCGGCTTGGCCCCCTCTACAAAACCACGCAGCAGATAGGCCGCAGCTGCAGTCAACATCGTAACGTCAAACGCCCATTTAATCGCCTCTCTTCGCTGATGGTCAAATGGGAGCTGGCGAGAGGTGGTGATCATCAGGTCATAGATCAGTGTGACTACAAACAGCATAAAGCTGATACCAACCGCAGTAGTGGAGAGGCGGTATAACAGCACAGAATCAGGCAGTAGCCCAGTAAGTCGGTCTGCAACAAACAACAGCTCCGCAAGCATCAGGGTGATGGTGACTACAGCACCAAAAAGATGGAACTTTGTAGGCAATTTACGGAAAAATCTCCGATAGGTATAGAGATTCATCCCCCCCATAACGGTGATAAAAACGCTGATAAAGGTCAGTTGCTGCATAGTAAATTAACGAGGTCTACTCTCTGCTGTTGGTGGGCCTCTGTTTGAGCAGCGACTTGTTCCATTTGAAGCAGATCATCCGGTAGTTACTTATTCAGTGCAACCCCATAGAGTATGAGCATACTATGCAGCATAGTGTATTTGGATGGTACAAAAGGGCTACTCAACACTACCCGGCGATAAAGGGTGCCTGCAATACCACCTCCTTGCTATGATCACCACTTCTAGAGATACCCCATCAGTTTATAGGAATTAAGAGGCATTATGAAATCAATACTTTACAGATGCAAACAGGAAGACCTCGAATACCTATCTCAGGTTCTTGAAAGTAATGCCTCATTTACCAATGACCAAAAACGAAAAAAGTTATTGATTGCAAGCCGAAATAAAGAGCAGCAGAGAGAGGCTCTGATCGAGCTGATCGATAAACAGATTCGCTATTATGGCTCCTCTGAT
>JGI26272J51733_1001036_pt1 | contig 11927 bp, 7 predicted proteins | sample SaaInlV_120m_DNA_FD_51733 | JGI IMG/M metagenome (IMG submission 51733) | reverse complement strand
ACAGAGGGATCGTCATAAAAGGCATCTTGTGTTCCGTTACCATGGTGCACGTCCCAGTCAATTATTGCAACTCTATCAAGGTTGTATTCTGATTGAATATACTTTGCCGCAATTGCAACATTATTGAATAGGCAGAAGCCCATAGCTTTTGCCGGAGTAGAGTGATGGCCCGGAGGACGTACTAAACAGAACGCATTATCTGTTTTTTTGTCCATTACTAAATCAATTGCAGTTAGGAGTGCGCCTGATGCGTATAGAGCGGCTTCATATGAGTCAGGAGAGACATGGGTATCGGGGTCTAAGTATCCGCCTCCTGCCTTCGCAATTTCAGCAACTTCTTCTATTTGGTTTATAGTGTGAACAGTAGATACTTCTTCTATGGTAGCAGCTCTTGGTTTCTTGAGGTCCAGTTTCTGCCAGATGCTTGCCGAACGGAGATATTCAATAGTATTTTTTATCCTCATCGCATTCTCAGGATGATTGGCTCCTGTATCGTGTTTCAGATATATATCATCGTAAATAAGAGATGTCATGGTCATTTTATATTATGATGTAAAAGAGAAATTAACGGATTTGCTTTTATACGGGAAACTGTAAGTATGTTATGTTAGATAATTCTTTTTGCTAAATCAAATCAATTATAACCAAAGGAATCTCAGGTAAATGAAAAAGAGAGAGACTATTTCAGACTACGAGTTATTAGCTCTGATATATAAAAGTATCGACATAGAAACTCTGAAAGAGCAGGACAAGGCAGTAACGAAGAAGAGAGTAGACAAGCTCTTTCAGGATTTGAAAGGCCATGTAAAAAAGGATGATCCGGATATTTCCGAAGAAGAGATAACAGGTGCTTCGGATATAAAGAAGGACGCTGATTTAATAGTAGTAAATGTTGATGGCGCGTCAAAGGGAAATCCTGGAGAATCGGGAATTGGAGTTGCTATATTCGACAAAGATTTAAATTTGATAAACGAAGCCTGTGACTACCTTGGTGTGGCAACTAATAATGTGGCGGAATATAAGGCCCTGATCCTTGGTATCAAACTATCCACGAAGTATAATGCAAAAAGGGTATTGTTTAAAGCTGATAGCGAACTTATGGTAAAGCAGATAAAGGGTGAGTATAGGGTAAAAAATGCGCAGCTTAAGCTTCTTTTTACTGAGGCACAAGGTCTTCTTAAAAAGCTGCCAAACTGGAAAATAATGCATGTTCCCAGAGAGGAAAATAAGGAAGCTGATCTGCTGGCAAATAAAGGTGTAGAGATGTCTATTAAAAGCGGGTAGATAAATCAAATTAGACTCTTTACTTTCACAACGTATTAAAAACTTACGGGGCTTTACTTCCTTACTTCCAGCATTTCAATAAAGCCTTCGGTTCTTGTAGCGATCTGTCCTGACATATAATTGGTATCATCAACACAATCTCCATCAAGGTTTAAAAGAGGGATACCCTCTTTGGCCATCTCTGCTTTAATAGTAGGTATTGCGGCGTTGTTTCTCCTGCATCCCCAAGTTGAAAAAGCGATTATACCGTCTACATTGTAATCTTTGGATAGCTTTTTAATAACTTTCAGTCTGTTATCTAAAGGTCCGTTGTTGTGATTGGAAATAAGTTTTCGGGCGAGGCTTTCGTATGGTTTATCAGGGTCTAATTTGTCCCAGTAGACGTGATTAATTTCCTCAAAAACTATTTTAGTCTTTCCTGCATTTTCAATTTTATCAAAGACATCAGCTTTGAAATATGGTTTTAATTCCAGCCAAAGCAGTCTGATCTCTTTTTCATCGGCAACTTCCCCGTTATTTCTTCTTGTTGCAATCATCTCCTTGAGTTCATCTACCAGTGCGGTGTAGAAATCTACCGCATGTTGTGAACCGGCTAAGTAGTGGCTCGGAACCATCATCCCAAGGCCGTCACCTCCCGCAAGGGGGGACAATGGGTCCATCCTTACTTGATTTAATTCAATCATTTTTTTCCTTGCCTGATTGGAGAATTCGATGGCCTCTGAAAGAGCGTGTTTTTCCATCTTTTTTCCTGTAACCTCTTCCATGCGCTTTGTCAACGCGATTAATTGATTTGTCAGAAATTTAACAGAGTGGTCATTCATCTCATAAGGAACATCTACTATCATGCTCTCTTTTCCTGTTATAGATTCACAGATCTTTATTGTCTTTATGTTACTGTCGCATATCGTTGATGTTCCTGCGAGAAACAGGGGTCGGGGGTAAACGCCCATATACGCATTTCCTAGAGCGGTTCTATGAAAAGAGCACACATCGGTCGGTATGGCGGCCAGATCAGCTTCTGTGAGGGAATGGGAACCTTGTCCGAATTTTGAGCAGAGGGCTGCCGCTATCTCTAATGAGAAGGGCTGTAGTTTCATTGCAAAAATAAGTTCAGATGGTACAAACAGAGTTGTCCATATTGAACCATATTTGTATGTATGGTGAAAAAGTTCAACTACGCTTTTCGATAGAATATGAAAGGCTTGTATCTCTTCTTTTCCAATGCCTTTTCCGGTTACTTTTGAATATATATTCAGGAACCTGAATAGCTCTTTTACTAAGAAAGGAGTTAGTTTTTTAGCAACCTTCTTTTTTGCACTTTTAATATTTACCATAATTTTTTAGCTTATTTGGTTTAGAAAATCTCTATAGCGATGCTTGGCAAAATTAATTGTTATTACCAGAAATGTTTCAAATTGGGCATAAGTGGCTAAGGCAGTGACCGGGGAGATTACTAGACTGTTTCATCATGCAGTTAGCTGCTCTATGAATGCTTCAATCCTGGTCTTTGTTTGACCATCACTCTTGGCACTATCGCAATTTATATGGAGTAGGGGAATATGCTGTTTCTCAAACTCTTCCTTGACCAAAGGATAATCATATAAGGTGTGGTCGCAGAACTTTAGGGAGTGGTAGATCGCCCCGCTTATTGCCCTTCTTTCGATAAGGGAGACTATGCCTTTGATTCTCCCGAATACGTCAACCATCCTTGAGCAGGGTGTTCTTTTTAAATATCTTTCCGCAATTGACTTGTAAGGGTTGTCCGTTATTTCTACTTTCTTGTCAAAGTACCTGCTGCCGGTACAGAAATCCTCTGATACCACNCTGGCACCAGCATCTTCAATCATTTTGACTATCTCTTCGTTTTCCATTATACTTCCCCAGATAAAGAGCTTTGGTACCGGATCCTTTTCAGGAACATCACCTATTTTCTTCATGAGAGAGGTGAGGGATGAAATATAATCCTGGAATTTTTCAGGTACTGCATTTATGCCCTTCATCAATAATGTGTAGATTTCATAACCGGAATACCCAACATAACCGTTCCATTGCTTTTGTAAAAATTCCGTAACGTTATCTCTCATTCCGTTGTACAAAGATATAGTTCGATTGATGTCTTCATTCTGTATTTTGAGCTTAAAGTGGCTTTCCAATTTTTCTTTGAATGTTTGAATCTCATCCGCAAAATACTGTACGGATGCTTCGTCACTATTTTTTGGAATATCGAGAAAATAGTTAAATTTATCTCCTTTATCCATTCTTATCCACGCATCGTAAAGCCTTCTCATGCCATCACAGGAATTGGCAAATACAATTCCTTCAAGATGGTCCAAGTCTCCCGCTACTTTTTTATCGGTAAGAGTTTTTATATACGAACATATATTACTGCAGAGAAGTGATTCACCAGCTGCTCCATTTTCATCATTTATGCCTTTTATCCTTACGGGATGATATCCTGCCGCTCTAATAATTTCGACGGGTGTATAAGTACAAAAATAACCAATCTTTGGCATCTTGCCATCGTCCAGTTGGACATCAGAGATCGAAGNTTGGCTGTTGTCAGCCTCCTCTGTTTTNACTTTTGGGGGAGGTGCACTTGCATTCTCTAAGGCAATCAAGGCTGCCCCCAGAGCACCAATTATNTGTGGCTCTTCAGCAATTTTAATAGTGCAGAGCAGCTTCTTTTCAAGTTCACGTACAACCCCTATATTCTTGGCGACACCTCCGGTCATTACAACTGTTTCTTCCAGCCCAACCCTTTTTGCCTGTCCTGATACTCTTTTAGCAATGGATATATGCAACGCTCTGCAGATGTCCGGAGTCTTGTGGTCTGCGCCAATTAGGGAAACAACTTCTGATTCCGCAAAGACGGTACACAAACTGCTGATAGAGACATTGTCTTTTCCTGTAAGTGAGAGTTCTCCCATCTCATCAAGTTCAATTTCCAGAGTTCTTGCCATTACCTCCAGGAATCTTCCTGTTCCGGCTGCGCACTTATCGTTCATGGAAAAGTCGAGAACATTGCCTTTCGCATCCAACTTTATGGCCTTGCTATCTTGTCCGCCAATATCTATGACAGTTCTGGCATCCGGGAAGAAATAGTTTGCACCTTTTGCGTGGCATGTGATTTCTGTTACAACCTCATTGGCAAAAGGAACTTTGATTCTTCCGTAGCCAGTCGCAACAATATAGTCCAGATCTTTTGCTTCTAGTTTTGTAGCGTCTAAGATATGTTTAAATATTTTATCGCAAGCTTTTTTACTGCTGGCACCTGTCGCAATTACTTCATAGGCGATGATTTCTCTTTTTTCATTTACTAATACGGCGTCTGTTGATAAAGAGCCTATATCTATTCCAAGTGTTAGCATTTATATTTTCTCCTCAGAGAGCTATTAATCATGTTTAAGTATGTCTATCGTTTTGCAAAAAGTGACCACAAATTCTAACATAGCGTTAGTGTGCAGTCAACGTATAGTTTTTGCTTGTTTTTCCTGGTTTGTTGGCAAAAAAGTGATAGAGTTTGTGGGGATAATGTAATTTAGAATAAAATCTTTTTGATTTGTGTATAAGGAAACTTAAAACTGAGATTCTTTTACGCTTGTCCTGTTTGTTCGNCAGGGGGGGGTATAGTCGGCAATGGTCAATTCTGCCCTTTAGAATAAGATTCAGCTCTGTCTGGACGGTACAGCTGGCTGTCNTTCANNCCTTTATTAGTATTTGTGTGGCTGCATCTAAATAAAAAAAGGCTTATAAGGTTTGTGTCCTTATAAGCCTTTTAGTGGGGTATTTATTTAACCTTTTGCTTCCCGGTGAAGTTGCTTGGATATGCAACCCACAAAAAAGCCAGGTTATTATTATAATGAATCAATCATATCTAGACGATCGTCCTGGAAAAGCTGGTTTTGGCCAGTAAGTCCGTAGCTACCCTTAGCACGGTCTCTCAGTTCTCCAACTTTTGACTTGTTCCAGTTGTTAACTCTGGAATAGTAGCCAACGATTCTTGTGATACCGTTTAGNACAATAGGTGCCCTGTCATTCTGAATTACACTTACGAATTCTTGAGCTTTGTCACAATCTGTAACCTTTCGTACAATTTCTTCGATTGATACTTCAACGTATGCTCCTTCAATACCTTCGGTCTTGCTGTAGTCTCTAATTACGAAAACTTCTTCATTTGAAGGCAATGCTGTGCCAATCACTTCCAAATCTGAAGATAGTTCTACGGCTTCTACGAAAAGAGTCAAGCTCTTCTCAATTTTTTCGGCAACTCCTGTGTTTTTCTTTAACATTTCTACTGTCACTATGTCCCCCTTTTTGACAAGTTACATAAAAATAGAATAATTAATTAAGCTTTTTAAATGAATCGACTGTTTAGATAGAAAGGCATCTAAACAAGTGAATGGTAATTTCAAAGCGGTGAATATACAGATAATGAGCGAAAAGTCAAGCACGTTTTTCGAGAAACATACAAAATGTTGTACCCTTGCGATGTTTACACACAACATTTATAGTCGCAAAGGCGTTTCATATCGTAGGTTACGGAAAAAGGAAGAATTAATAAATTTAGATGATTTTCTTTGATTTTTATCCAAAAAAAGTGGAAAAGGAAAAGTTGTTGCAATTACTATTGCAGTTGCAATATATATAAAATAATTATTAATTTGTGTAACCTGTTGAAATATAAGAGGTTTTTGATATATTTTGTTTTGTTGTCGTTAAGCAGAAAGGTTTCTGCTGATACTCTTTTATGAAGATCTGAAGCTGCTTTAATAAGATTAAAGACCATTTTATCCGCTCTTTAACTATTTTTGTCCGTCATAAACCCTGGAACCTTTTTTTTTGAGAGTAAACGAGGCACGGGCATTATTGCTAATCCGTTAATATCCTTATGATTCACACAAAGCCGAAATACATCATAATAAGTATTGCCATCTCTATAGGTGTTTTTGCCCTTGTTTTAACCCTTTTCAATCTCGAAAGCCGCGATACATTCAAGCTACTGAGGTATTTTAGAAGTGCAGAATTAAAGTCCCTCGATGCCCTCTTTAGTGTCAGGGGTAAGAGAGACCCTGGCAAGGAAATAGCAATAGTCATGATTGATGAGAACAGTATAAAAAAACTGGGGATGTATCCCATTCCAAGGGATCATATAGGGAAGTTTGTGGACATCATTGCTGACTCTGGAGCCAAGGTACTAGTGTTTGATGTACTTTATGCTGAACCTCAAAATGAGCCTCATGTAAAAAGCATTGAACGTATTAAAAATGGTTATCTTCAATTAAGTAAGGCAAAAAAAGCATATGTGAACGATTACATCACGCTGCTGGAACAGGAAAAGACGGCACTAGGCACCGGGGCACTGGTGTCTGATTATATTTATGCTCAGGCCTATTTAAGGAGCCTGAAGCATCTTAAGCAGAGTTGTCTTATGTTAAATGAGGAAGAAAATAAAGATGCAGGCAATTACATCGCACAATTGGAGCAGGAGAAGGTTGCAGCAGATGTAGATTTGAAGTTGCAAAACTCGTTTGAAAGAGCCGTGATGGAAAGGGGTGTCAATATCGTTATCGGCTTAAGATTTGTAACCGAGCACGAGGTGAAAACTACAGGATTTACGGGGAAGGAGTTGTCACAAGATGCTCAAATGTTGTTAAAGGACTCAGCATATTTTCCTGTTTATGTGAAAATTCCAGATTTCGTAAAGGAGCAGGTTAGTGAAGAAGAGGCAAAATCACCTGAAATTCGTAGGCAGGTNCAGGAGATGACGGTAGAAATGTTTCCNCCTAAAAAGGGAGTTGGTATCTTAAATGCCATTTATCCATTAGCAATGTGGAGTACTTACCAGGGGTTTACCGACCATGGTCATGATTATAATGGCAGTGTAAGTCGTGAGTTTATGGCAATTGAGTATAAGGGAGATTTTTATCCGTCCTTAGGNGTACAGACAGCCCGAGTATTTTTAGATATCCANCCGGGAGAGTTGCAGTTCTGGTTAACGGAGAAGTTGAAGATTAAGGATTTTGAATATCCCATTGATGATATTAATCGTACAATAATCAACTACTGTGGGCCTGACTACACCTTCCAGAGCTACTCGTTTATAGATGTATATGAGGGCAAGGTCGATCCGGAGGCATTTAAAGACAAGGTGGTACTGATTGGGGATAATACGCCTTCTTCGGGTGACTTTGTTACAACTTCATTTTCTGGAATGTTTCCGGGCGTTGAGAAACAGGCTACTATTGTAGAGAACCTGATTCATGGTAAGTTCCTCAGAAAGAATCAGAACGAAGTTTTTAAGGGCCTTATTATCCTGGATAGACATCTATTTAAGTATATCGTTGGTTTGTGCCTGTTATTAGGGATTATCTTGCCATTTGTGCCTATATCTATTGGAGCAGTAGTCAGTATTGCTCTGCTGGGTGGTTATTATTACTATTGTTATTACAATTTTGTAAATAACAATTTATGGATTAACACCGTATATCCTACGACAGCAGTGGTTTTGTGCCTCTCTTCAATATCGATGTTTAGATATTTTATTACAGAAAGGGCAAGACGTGCTGTCAAAGGTGTATTCGAAAATTTTATGGATCCTAAGGTGGTGCAGGAGGTCCTGAAGGATCCAGACGATATAAAGCTTGGCGGTGAGGAGAAGGAGATCACAGTCTATTTTTCAGATATTGAAAAATTCAGCACCATTTCAGAAAAGCTTCAGCCGACCGAACTGATCGAATTGCTTAATGAATATTTAAGTGAGATGACAGACCTGATACTCGACCATGGAGGGTTTCTGGATAAATACATCGGTGATGCGATAGTGGCCGCATTCGGGGCGCCTTTACCCCAGCCGGATCATGCCGTGAGGGCATGTCTGGCTACTATTGATAACCAGAAAAGATTAACTGAACTGAACGAGAAATTCAAGGCGGAAGGAAAGCTACAGATAAAGGCTAGGATAGGTCTTAATTCCGGTACGGTGCTTGTCGGCAATGTGGGTTCGGCTCACAGGTTGTCCTACACCGTGATAGGGGATGAGGTTAATCTAGGAGCGAGGCTGGAAGCCGCGAACAAGTACTATGGAACCTATACCATGATAAGCGAAAGGACATATGAACTGGCCAAGGATCACATAGAGGTCAGAGAACTGGATCTGCTTCGGGTTGTTGGTAAGCAAAAACCTGTTAAGGTATTTGAACTGATTGATAGAAAAGGAGAGATACAGGAGGCCAAACGAGAGGTATTGGATCTTTATGAAGAGGGGTTGAGAGAATATAGAAAAAGAGAATGGCAAAAGGCTATAAGTTTATTCCAGAAGGCATTAGACAAAGATCCTAATGATGGACCTTCACTGACATATGTAGAGAGATGTAAGCTCTATGAACAAGAACCTCCTCCAGTAGATTGGGATGGAGTTTACATATTGACGGCTAAATAGACACAGAGACTTAAGGGTTTCGGAATAGTGATGCTCCGAATGTAATCGCTTTACAGAGTCCATTTAACAAAAAAGCCGACCCACAAATGTGGGCCGGCTTTTTAAAAAACTGTTGTGTCGATTTTATTGGAGAACGGGAGTTTAGTACATGTCTCCATATCCACCATATCCGCCACCGCCTCCTGGCATAGCTGGTGCTGCCTTCTTTTCTGGCACCTTTCCTATCATCGCGTCGGTGGTTAACAGAAGTGTTGCAATGCTTGACGCATTCTGGATTGCAGTTCTCACTACTTTAGTTGGATCTACAATTCCCTGCTTAACCATATCACAATATTTTGCTTTGCCTGCATCATAGCCTTGGTTTCCCTCAGCATTTGTGACGTTTTCCACAACGATTGGTGCATTGTCTCCTGCGTTTTCAACAATCTGACTTAAAGGTGCAGACAATGCTCTTCGAATAATATCAACTCCTATTGCTTCATCTCCCTTAAGCTTCAGGGACTTTAATTTGCCCATTGCTCGAATAAATGCGACACCACCACCAGGTAGTATGCCTTCTTCAACGGCAGCCCTGGTAGCATGCAGAGCATCTTCTACTCTTGCCTTTCTCTCTTTCATTTCACTTTCGGTTGCTGCACCAACATTTATCATTGCAACACCGCCAGTCAATTTTGCGAGCCTCTCTTCCAGTTTCTCTATATCGTAATCAGAGGTGGTACTCTGGATTTCTGCTCGTATCTGTTCGATTCTTCCTTGTATCGCTTTGCTGCTTCCTGCTCCCTCTATGACAGTTGTGTTTTCCTTATCAATCTCAATCTTCTTGGCCCTGCCGAGGTCTTTGAGCTCTAAACTTTCGAGATTTATGCCTAAATCTTCAAAAACTGCCTGTCCGCCTGTAAGTATTGCGATATCCTCTAACATCGCTTTTCTTCTGTCTCCAAAACCAGGCGCCTTTACAGCAGCACATTTTAATGTTCCACGAAGTTTGTTGACTACGAGAAGTGTTAACGCCTCTCCCTCAATGTCTTCGGTGATTATCATCAGGGGTTTACCGCTTTGAGCGACCTTTTCCAAGACTGGAAGTATAGTCTTNGCTGCTGTTATTTTTTTTTCGTGAATAAGGATATAAGGATCCTCCAGGATAGTTTGCATCTTTGCTGGATCTGTCACAAAATATGGTGAGAGATACCCTTTATCAAATTGTAAACCCTCTATCCATGTTGATTCAGTTTGAAGACTTTTTCCTTCTTCAACTGTAATAACACCATCCTTACCTACTTTTTCCATTGCGTCAGCGATGATATTGCCTATTTCGGTGTCATGATTTGAAGATACGGTGCCTACCTGTTCTATTTCTTTCCTGCCTTTGACAGGAATACTCATTGCTCTTAATGTCTCTACAACCTTATCAACGGCTTTTTCGACACCTCGTTTCAATGCCATTGCATCTGCGCCGGCAACGACATTTTTCAAGCCTTCCAGGAATATAGCCTCTGCAAGTACTGTAGCAGTAGTGGTGCCGTCACCGGCTACATCACTTGTCTTCGCAGCTACAGATTTTACCATTTGTGCTCCAATATTTTCTAAATGGTCTTCCAGCTCGATCTCTTTTGCAACTGTTACTCCATCTTTAGTTATTGTTGGCGACCCAAAACTTTTTTGAAGTATTACGTTTCTTCCTCTTGGGCCAAGAGTTATCTTGACAGCAGAGGCGAGTTGATTAATACCTCTCTTCAAAGATTCAAATGCGTCCTGGTTAAAAACAATCTTTTTCTTCTCTGCCATGCTTTAGAAACCTCCTTTTTATCTGTTCTATCTAAATAAATTAGTTTTATATATTGTGGGAATAAGGGAATGTAGCAAAAAAAGTGCCTGATATGTGGATTGTGATTTAATTTATTCTGTTTCTCTATTCAATTTCATCCTAAAGTGTTTTTAATCAACAGATCTATAATATCCAAGATAGGGAGAAATTGGTATATTTTTTTTGAACTTAAGGGTAGAATTTTATCATGCTGCCTAATTGGCAGTTGCTAAACATTGTACAAACTCAAGAAGATGTCATACTGGCAGTTAACATGCAGAGGTAGGTTTTTTTATAAAAAACAGATGTAACTTGTTATTATTATAAATNCTATGTGTGTTCTACGAAGAGATATGCCGAAGCGGGGATTCGAACCCCGACGTCCTTGCGAACACTAGCTCCTGAAGCTAGCGCGTCTGCCAATTCCGCCACTTCGGCTCTCTTTAGGATTATGCAGGTAAAACTGTGCAGAACACGTGTTTAAGGCTATTAAGCCTTGAAATTTGATGATATGTCTGTTAATATAAAAAACTTTGGATCTGTTTGTCAACATGGAAATTGTATCAACTAACAAAAAGGCCCGTTTCAATTATGAGATTATTGAAAAAATCGAGGCGGGGATTTCGTTAAAAGGCACAGAAGTTAAATCGGTTCGTAATAAGAATGTGAGTATAGCTGAAAGTTATGCTAGCATAAAGAACGATGAGGTTTTTCTTCACAACCTGCACATAAGCCCGTACGAGCAGGGAAATCGGGAGAATCACGATCCTATACGTGTAAGAAAATTACTTCTTCATAAACAGGAAATTAAGAAGTTAGTTAGTAAAATACAGTTAAAGGGACTTTCTCTGGTCCCTCTCTCAATTTATTTAAAGAAGGGAAAAATAAAGATTGAGCTGGCAGTTGGCAGAGGCAAACGATTGGTAGATAAAAGAGAGTCTTTGAAGAAGAGGGCAGTTGATCGTGAAATTGCCCGTGTTGTAAAAAGATAAGAAAGTTATGTAAATTTAAGGGGGCGAAAGGTTTCGACCGAGTAACTGGATGCAAGAGTTGCACTCTGAGGTGGTCAGGAGGCCTCATAAAAAACCTGGCGAAAACTTAAATGCTGATAATGAACTAGCATTGGCTGCGTAAAACCGGCCGCGTCTTTTCAATTCTCTCCTGCGGAGTTGATTTGGCGTAAAATAGCAGGATAGTTAAACCTTTTCGCTCAAAGGGGGTTTGGCGAAACGTTATTTGAGATAGCGGTATTGAAGGCCTGTCTGTCGGCATTCAATACGGCAAAATTAAAAGATAGACTATGTGTGTAGACGCTTTTGCTGAAATACTTTGGGACGCGGGTTCGATTCCCGCCGCTTCCACCATTTACAATTATTTAAGTTATACCCAAATCGAGCGATT
>JGI26272J51733_1001023_pt1 | contig 12013 bp, 6 predicted proteins | sample SaaInlV_120m_DNA_FD_51733 | JGI IMG/M metagenome (IMG submission 51733) | reverse complement strand
TACGGTGTGCTTGCCAGTACCGGATTAGACGGGGAGTCTTTTGTCGTAATAGCGACTTAACTTGTAACACGTTCGTATTTAAATACTTTTTATATTTTTTATTCTAGGAAGTCTGGGGAACAGGTAAATGGATAAGAGGGCATTAATAGCTTTATTCCTATGCGGAATCATAATGCTTTATTTCTTTAATTCGATGAAGCCGGCTGAAGAGTCCGGTGAAAAAGGTTCGGAAGAAGTTGTAGAAGAAACTTTTGAGCAGGAAGGATTTGAGAATGAAATAAATACCGGGGTAGAGGTAANAGACCGAAAGGTTGAANAGATTGTTCAAGACGATACAGATTTGCAGGACTACATATTGATACAAAATGATGTGATGAGATCTGTATGGACAAATGAAGGAGCCGCACTAAAGTCTGCAATGTTGCCAAAATTCCAAAATCCTGANAANACAGAGACATTGGAGTTGTTAAAGTCGTCTANACAGGATTCTCTGCCACTAAGTATTGAATTGATGGATAACAAAAGATATCAATCAAAAACCCGTAGATATAAGGTGATTGAGAAAGGACCTGACAGGGTTGTTTTTACTGCACTGNTAGAGAATGGAATTCAAATAACAAAGGAGATATCTTTAAAAAGCGGTAATTACTATTTTGATGTGGCCATTACTTTACAGAACACTACTGAGTCTGATATTCGTGCATCATACTCAATAACGGCTGCAAATGGTGTTTATCCAGAGGTAAGCAAAACATCCCGCCTTGCATCAATAGTTGGGATAGATGTGGGTAAGGGGGGTAAGGCTAAGACGAAGATTGTGCATACAGAAGAAAAAAATATGCCGTACAAAAATGAATCTGTTGGTATCGAATTAGCCGGTATTACTAATAAATATTTTACGGTTGCTTTAAAGCCTTTGGCAGACTGTAGAGTAGTTGCGGCGACAGCTGAGTTATTTAATAATCCTGACCTGGTTTACAAGGAGCATAATGCGAGTGATTTCAATGTAGAACTTCATGCTGCGAAAATAGCGATACCGCCGCAGGGTGAAAAACGACACAATTATGTTTTCTATCTTGGGCCTAAAGAGACAAAGGCGTTAAATCAATGCGAAGGGCTTTTGTCGATTTTAGATTATGACTATGGGATGATGAGGTCGATATGTAAGATACTTGTGAAAATACTGAATACGGTGTATGGCGTTATTCCAAATTATGGAGTGGCCATACTGGTACTTACCTTTTTAGTAAAGTTGGTACTCTTTCCTTTAACGAGAAAAAGCCAGATGTCGATGGTCAGGATGCAGCAGTTGCAGCCTCTTATCGCCAAGTTAAAAGTAAAACATAAAGGTGATAAGAAGAAGGTGGGACAGGAGCAGATGAAGTTGTTTAAGGAACATGGGGCGAATCCCATGAGTGGTTGTCTTCCCATGATGCTTCAAATGCCGGTATTTTTTGCTTTATTCAGGACACTTCAATCCTCTTTTGAGATGAGGCAGGCACCTTTCGTGGGCTGGATCGGTGACTTGTCAGCAGCTGATCAACTATTCGCATTGCCGTTTACCTTGCCGATTATTGGAGGGTGGTTTAACCTTTTACCTATATTGATGGGTGTAGCGTCATTTGTGCAAATGAAACTAACACCAAAAAATACATCCGGAGATGATCCTCAGGCAAAAATGCAACAGAGAATGATGCAGATGATGCCGCTCATGTTTCCTATCATGCTTTATAACTTTGCTTCAGGACTTGCCCTTTACTGGACAACGAGTACAATCATCAGCATAGGTGAACAGGTACTAATCAGGAGAAGTGTTAAAAAGCTTGATGTCTACTATAAAGGGAAAAGAGTGATTGAGGCTAATGCAAAGGTAAAAAAATAAGAGCTTACCTCAACATATAAACGGAAATCATGTCTTTTGGTCTCAACGACTGTATATTGGCTATATCCACGCCTTCCGGCAAGTCTTTCAGGGCTATTATCAGGCTTAGTGGCAAAGATGTCTTCAGCTATTTAAGGGGTCTATTTGCACCTGGTGATATCAGGAAAATTGCATGCGAGAAAGGCTTTAACTCCTATCATAGCAACATTTATCTTGAAAAGGAGCAGGTTAATATTCCTGCTTCTATTTATACTATGAGGTCTCCCAATTCATATACGAGGGAAGATGTTGTAGAAATTCATACCTTTGGTTCTCCTCCTCTGCTTGAGATGCTCATGGAAACACTGCTTTCGTCAGGAGAAGATAAAACTGACAAAGAAGGCAATGTAGAAGTAATTAGAGGTCTTCGGATTGCGGAACCCGGTGAGTTTACCAAAAGGGCATTCCTGAATGGAAGAATAAGCCTTGCCGAGGCGGAATCGGTAATGCACGTGATACGGTCCCGGACAGATTCAGAGCTGTTAATGTCAGTTGCCAACATGAAGGGCAAACTGACTGAGTTGATGCATAAGATACAGGAGGAATTGGTGAATCTCTGTGCCAGGACGGAGGCTGCCATTGATTTCTATGATCAGGACATTGAATTGATCTCATCTGGTGGAATCAAGAAAGAACTTGAGCAGCTAAAAGAGAGATTGTGTATGGTTAGCGGGGAGGGACAGAAGCCAATAATTTCTCATTATGGTGTAAAAACGGTATTCATTGGCTTGCCCAATGCGGGTAAGTCAAGCTTGTTCAATAAATTATTAGACCGTTCAAGAGCGATAGTGACACCGGTTCGAGGCACTACCAGAGACACGTTAGAAGCTGACATGGTTATCGAAGGAGTAAATCTTCGTATGAGAGATACTGCCGGGGTTACGTGTGGCGATGGTGAATTGGAATCTCTGGCCGCACAGAGAACATATGGCTCCATGGATGACGCACAGATTGTGTTGTTTGTTGTCGACGGGTCTGTACCGCTCTGTGTCCAGCAGATAGAGCTTTTCGACTCTATAACTACGAGGAATAAGATAACAGTAATTAATAAAGCCGATATTAAGCAAAATGTCTGTTATGAAAATCTGCCGTCACAGATGAAGGCATTTCCGGTGGTTAATACATCTGTGCATACAGGTGAAGGTCTAGATAGATTAAAAAAAACAATAGTTTCTGAAATTCTTGAAAGTAGTGTTGATATTTCTGCGTCAGATATAGTCTTTACCATGAGGCAGAAAATGGTAATCGGTAAAGCGATTGAGATTATAGGGCAAATATCAGATTCACTGGCTGAAGATGTTGGTTACGAGCTTATAGCAATGGATCTNCGAAGGGCTGTAGACACTATCGGCGAGGTCACCGGAGAGGTTGTAACGGATGATATTTTAGACATAGTATTTTCGACATTTTGTGTTGGAAAATAAATTATTTTTATTCCTGGAATTCCGCTTGACATTCTATATGTTGTATGGTAGCGTACCGAAACATCCAATATATTGACGTTTGGGTGTCACTTTTAACTTCTATAATATTTCCAATACTATACCAATATGAAGTGTTTATTTTGTAAAATTGACGATGATAAAGTTATTAATTCGAGGGCATCAACCGATGGGTTGAGTGTAAAGCGAAGGAGGGAATGTTTAAATTGCGGCAGACGGTTTACGACATACGAAAGGGTTGAAGAAAGTCCTGTAAGAGTGATAAAGAAGGATGGTAGCAGGATTAATTTTGACCGTAATAAGATATTATCAGGGTTACTCAAGGCGTGTGAAAAGAGGCCGGTATCAACAGATTTACTTGAAACCGTTGTCTCTGAAATTGAAAGTGTAATATACGATAAGTTTGAGAGGGAGGTTGAGACAACATCTATTGGTGAACTTGTTATGCAGCATCTCAGGATTTTGGATAAGGTTGCTTATGTCAGGTTTGCGTCAGTCTATAGAGAATTTAAAGATATAAACGAATTTATAAATGAACTAACACCTTTGATGCATTCAACAAAAAAAATAAAAAAGAATAAAACAAGTAAGAATGGAGGATAATAAGACAATGGCAATTGAAACAATTCAAAAACGTGATGGCCGGATGGTGGCATTTGATGAGAGCAAGGTAGCAGATGCTATTTTCAAAGCTGCAAAAGCGGTTGGTGGTGCAGATCGGTCTATCGCGACAGAGCTTGCGAGTGTTGTTACCCATTTCTTACAAAAAAGATTTGAAGAGAATATTCCAGGTATTGAGGATGTTCAGGATTTGGTTGAAGAGGTTTTAATAAAAAACGGACATGCAAAGACGGCAAAAGCTTACATTTTATACAGAGAAGATAGAACAAAGGTACGCAAATCGCTTCGCGTGAGAAAACAAACCACGAAAAGCGGTGATACAACTGATGCGGCTCTAATGGTTGACCTTGTTTCAAAAGATGAATCGTTTCCCTGGGACAGGGCGAAAATTGCGTCAGCTCTGGAGAAAGAGGCAGAGTTGTCAGATTCCGTATCTCAGGTAATTGCAGCAGCTGTTGAGAGACGTATCTTTTCTTCCGGCCTTAACAGGATATCGACCTCTTTAATCAGAGAGTTAGTGGATAACGAACTCTTTGAGAGAGGCTACAATGCAAAACTGAAAAAGCAAGCCAGTCTCGGTATGCCAAAATATGATATTGAAGAGCTTATCTACTCCAAGGTTAAGGAGAACAGTAATATAGCAACAAATAATCCTGAAGCTATTAATCTTGCCGTTGCTGAGAATACGATGAAGCAATACGCTCTTCAGGAGGTTTATTCTAAAGAGGTCGCGGACGCACACACTTCCGGGATGGTTCATATTCACGATCTTGGTTATCCAACAAGGGTATATTGTTCATCCCACTCTCTTGAGTATCTTAAAAAATATGGACTAGATCTGGAAAACCTGGATACATCTTCCGGGCCTGCTAAACATGCCAGAACACTTACGGGCCATCTGAATACATTCCTTGCCTCGATGCAGGCTTATTATGCAGGCGCTCTGGGCATAGGTTATATCAATATAATGTATGCTCCTTATGTGGAACATATGAGCGATGAAGAGATGAAACAGGAGGCTCAGCACTTAATCTTCAGCGGTTCACAGAGTGCATTCTCTCGCGGGGGGCAGACACTGTTCCTGGATTTTAATATACATACAGGAATACCAAATTATCTGAAAAAGATCGAGGCTGTAGGTCCTGGAGGAAAGTATACAGGCAGGACGTATGGGGAGTACGAAGAGGCTTCACAGCGATTTACAAAGGCATTGCTTGATGTCTGGAGAGATGGTGATTGCCATGGTCATGTGTTTGCCTTTCCTAAATGTGATTTCCATATAAGTCAGGACACATACACCGATCCTAAACAATTTGAACTTCTGGAATATGCCGCACAGATTGCCAGTGAAAACGGGGTACCATATTTCGTCTTTGATAGAGATGAAATAACCTTGTCAGCATGTTGTCGATTGCGTACGACTATTGATGATAATTACATGATTGACCATCCAGAGAGTATGAGATTTTGTGGATTCCAAAATATAACTGTTAGCCTTCCTCAGGCTGCTTACAGGGCTGGAAGTGGTAACCTTGACCAGCTTTATAAGGAAATTGACAAGGGGATGGACATTGCTATTCAAGCTCATTTTGATAAGAAGAACTTTATTACAAGGCTGATGGCTGCTCCGAACATGCCGTTGTGGGAAATTGGTAAGACCGCTCATGATGGAAGACCGTATGTAGATCTGGAAGCTGCGACATACATTGTCGGTATTATAGGGCTGAACGAATGTCTGCAGTTTATGATTGGTAAAGAATTGCACGACGATGATGAAGCCCTTAAGCTCGGCTTACGCATCATTTCTCATATGTATTTCAAGGTGAAGGAAGAGGGAAAAAAATACAATCTGAAATTCTCCCTTGAAGAGTCACCTGCAGAGAGCGCAAGTAGAAGGCTTGCCAAGATTGATGTTCGGAATTATCCGGAAGCGGTGGACATGGTTAAGGGACACATGGAGAGAGACGAATTCTACTATACCAACAGTGTTCATCTGCGCCCTGACGCACCTGTGGATATGGTTAAGAGAATAGAGGTTCAGAGCATGTTCCATGGTATGATTGAATCAGGCGCAATAATACACGCATTTGTGGGTGAAGAGAGACCNCCTGCTTCCAGTATTATGAAGCTTGTTAAGAGAACTTTTGAAAATACACAGGCNGCACAGTTAACCATATCACCGGAATTTACTATCTGTAATTCATGCAACCGGGTTATTCCGAGGTTGGTAGATCAATGTCCTCACTGTGACGTGTCAAACCTTTACAGCATAAAAAGGAACGCTACACCAGATAGGGTTAACAATTGGGACAGGACTAAAATGCAGGAATTGGTAGATAGACACGAAGAGAAAGTTACTGCTTCAAATAAAAGCTGTAAATAAATATTAACAGAATATACATTATTTTACAGGTGATAACATGTCGTTAGCGATAAAGGGTTTTGTAGAGAGTAGTTTGATAGAGTGGGAAGGAAACATTGTTGCCATTCTTTTTCTTCCTCATTGTAATATGAGATGTCCNTACTGNCATGCTACTCANNTGGTCAAGAANCCTAANGAGCTTGAAAGTATACCNTTAGAGGCTGTNGCNAGANGTATCGANAAGAAAAAAGATTGGNTGGANGGNGTAGTCATTTCCGGAGGGGAACCGACATTCCAAGATGACCTTGATTCGCTTATAAAGATCTTCAAAGACATGGGATTAAAGGTAAGGCTGGATACGAATGGTACAAATCCTGATAAAATAGAGGATTTGATACAGCGAGAGTTAATTGATTGTATCGCNATGGACATAAAAGCTCCTTTGAGAGATGGGAAGTATAACGAAGTGGCTGGCGTTCTGTGTAGCTTGTCGGATCTTGAAAGAAGCGTAAAGCTGATAATGGAAAGCGGGTTAGAGTATGAGTTTCGCACTACCGTCTGCCCGACTTTTCTGACGAAAGCTGATGTTGTTGAGATCGCGCAGAGTATAGCTGGTGCGAGTAGATATATTTTGCAATCCTTTCGACCAACAAATTGTCTGGACAAAGCGATGTTTGACGTCGTGCCGTATACTGAAGATGAAATAAGGGATTTTGCTGAAAGTGCGCGGAGGTTTGTAAAACACTGTTACGTTAGAGGTGAAGAAATGAAGGCCTTCAGCTGTAATTAGTAACTCTTCGATTATTCTGGTTCTGCTTTTGTCATAAGGAGGGCCGTGTGATATGGCAATAAAGAAGAGTACCGCAAAAAAGAAAGTCACAACGGCAAGAAGGTGAAGTAAGATTTCTCGAAACCGTGCGATGGCTTGAAGATAGGTGGCTTTATAAATTATTACAAGATAAAGGTTTTAAAAGTAGGTAAATGCAAAAGTATTCTAATCTACGTTTATTGGGCCAAATATTGAGATAGTTTATATGGGGCGTCTCCGTGAGGCGCTCCTTTTTTATAGGTCTAATAAGGATCTAACCTTGTAACCGGAGTGAACTAATCTATTATGCTACTTAAAAAATTAGAACTATTTGGGTTTAAGTCTTTTGCTGACAAGACGTGCTTTGAGTTTGGAGAAGGCATTAACGGCATTGTCGGTCCTAATGGATGCGGTAAGAGTAATGTGGTTGACGCATTTAAGTGGGTACTCGGGGAGCAACGTGCAAAATCGCTCAGGGGTAATGAGATGTTAGATGTTGTTTTTAGCGGTACTAATTCACGGCCATCTATGGGATACGCCGAAGCATCACTGGTTTTTCTGAATGACAAAGGTTTATTACCTGTAGAATATAANGAGGTCTGTATTACAAGACGTCTTTACGTAGCTGGAGAATCTGAGTATTTAATAAATAAACAGCCATGTCGGTTAAAGGATATAAAGGAGCTTTTCCTCGGTACGGGGGTAGGGGGAAGTTGTTACTCAATTATGGAGCAGGGAAAGATCGAATCTCTCTTGCAGGTAAACCCGCAGGAAAGACGCTTTGTTTTTGAGGAAGCGGCTGGTATCAGTAAATACAAAACAAAAAAGAGAGAGTCTATGTTAAAGCTGGAAAAGGTTGAACAAAACCTGCTCCGCGTAAATGANATAATTGAAGAGGTTCAGAAACAGCTACGCTCTATAAAACTCCAAGCGTCAAAAGCTCGCAAATATAATGAACGAGTTGTGAGATTAAAAGAGTTAAGGATCAAGCTCTCCCTGAAGAAATATAAAACGTTTAAAGACAAAAGGGCGGTTGCGCAGGAACAGATACAGCAGGAGGAGAGGCAGTGCCAGGAAGCACTCTCTATAATCGAGGAGTTGAAAGAGGAGAGAGATCGTTTGCAAAGCAGTATAAATGAGATTGCCTCCAGCCTCGAAAAATCTCTGCTTAATATGGCTAGCCTGACAGCAAAAATAACCAGTTCGCATGATAAAATAGGATTTAATCATAATGCCATAGAGGAACTGAATATACAGAAGAGCAAATATGAGAGATCTATAGATGTACTTAAAAACAAGATTGAGCACGCAGAGAGTGGTATTTGTGATCTCAACCTGGATCTGGAAAAAATACAGGCAGCTTTAACAGATGGAAACAGCGGTTTGTCAACTAAGGAAACAGCACTGAAACAGTTTGAGTATGAGTATGATGTTCTTCAGCAACAGATCGAGGAGAATAAGAAACAGGTTATTGACATGTTGCATAAAGGTTCAAGTCTTCAAAATGAGGTAGGTAGCTTAAGTGCGGAAAGAGATACAATTGGCAACAGGAGAAGTAAGTTGCTAAAACGTCAGGAAGAGGTATCTTCAGATCTGGAGCGTATAGAGTTTGAGAGGCGTAACCTTACGGAACAAAGGAACATGGTATTAGGTAAAATTGAAGGCCTGGAACAATCTCTGGTAGGTACNAACGAACAGATTAAGGTCTTAAATTCTGAAATCCAAAGTGTTGGTGACGGTATAAACAGCCTGCAGCAATTGAAGAGCCGTAAAGAATCCCGTCTGGAGACCCTCGAAGACCTTGAGAAGCGTTTTGAAGGAGTAAGCTCAGGTGTGCAGGTAGTTCTGGAGGAGTCCGGAAAAGATGACGGAAAGATAAGTGGAGTGCATGGCATGATTGCGGATCTGATAAAGGTTGATACCGCATATGTACCTGCTATTGAGGCTGTCTTGGGTGATAGGGCACAGATAATTGTTGCTAACTCCATAAAAGATGTGGTTCAGTCATCTGATTTCCTGAAAGAACAGGATAAGGGATTTGTCAAGTTTCTTCCTCTGGAAGATATAAGCACGGAAAATAGTCATGAGCCTGTTGATATAAATGCTNCAGGTATTGTCGGTAGAGCAGTGGATTTAGTAAAGAGCGAAGATCGCTTCAAAACTCTGGTAGGATATATTTTCAGGGATACGATTGTCGTTGAGGACTTTGATACTGCATTGAGACTATCCGGTGATAAATGCGGAGCAAAATTCATAGTGACGTTAAAGGGAGAGGTAGTTGAACCCGGTGGAACTATCCTTGTTGGTCAAGGCAATATGACAATTGGACTTATTTCTCGAAAGACTGAACTTGAAAGCATCAAATTGGAACTAGCAAAGATTTTGGAAGAGATTGCTACACGATTAAGCGAAAAGGAGATCAAGGAAAGCGAGGTTGTGCACCTGGCTCAAAATGCCGATGAGTTTAAGAGTGGGATAGATGCCGAGAATGTTATTAAAGTTTCACAGGATAATAACCTTCAGAAGGAAGAATTCAAAAATGTAGAACTCAACGATGAGAGGGTGGTTAATGAGAGCGAAATACAAGAGATAAACGAACATATTGAAAGCATTAACCAGAGAGAAGTAAACCTTAACAATGAGATTGTAACCTTGAATGATCAGCGCAAAGTTTTGGAAGACCAGGTTGTGGTCTTAGATAATGACAGGGTCAATAAGGAATCCGGTAAGGGTAACGTGCAAAATGAGATAACCGAACTTAAGATCGTGTTGGCACAAAAAGAGGAAAGAAAAGGCAATGTCATTACCTCTCTTGAGAAAATAGGAAAAGAACTGTACGAGAACAAAGAGGAGCTCACAGCCGCCCATAGCGAAATAGAGAATTGCCGGGAAAAAACGGTTACAAGTGAAAACATGATTACCGAGCTGAATAGAACGCTTGAAGGCCTCCAGGTAGACAAAGTTGCATTAGATGAAGAGAGCTTAAGATTGAAGAAGGAGCAGAGCGTATGTAGTGGGCAACTGACTGAAAAGAGAAGGCAGGTAGATGAATATGATGAAGAATATAAAGGCCGTGAGNATGTGATAAATGAACTGCGGTTGAAGGAGAATGAATTCAAAATAAAAATCACAGATCTTGAAGAAAGAATACACGATGATTATCAGGTTGAACTTTCTACATTTGCTATGGAGCATGGTGAAGAGGATGCCGAGTCTCTGGACTGGGAGAATGTGTCCAGGGAAATTGAAGAGCTGAGGAGCAAGGTTGATAGAATGGGAAATGTGAATCTAGAAGCTATTCATGAACAGACAGAGCTAGAGGAGAGAGAGGCGCATCTCTCAGCCCAGATGGAAGATCTGCAGACATCTGAGAAGGCTTTACAGGATATTATTAACAAGATAAATATTACAAGTCGGGAATTATTTGAAAAGACATTTAAAGAAATCAGAAGTCACTTTCATGAGCTGTTTAGAAAATTGTTTGGTGGCGGCAGGGCGGATATCATCTTGGAAGAGGGAGTTGATATTCTGGATGCAGGTATAGACATAATTGCTCAGCCTCCCGGAAAAGATCTTAAATCAATTATGCTTTTCTCCGGTGGTGAAAAGGTTATGACAACCATTGCTCTCCTGTTTGCTATCTTCCAATCTAAACCTAGTCCGTTTTGCCTGCTTGATGAGGTGGATGCCGCTCTTGACGAAAATAATATTAAACGTTTTATTCAGATACTCAAGGAATTTGCAACAGAATCTCAGTTTGTTGTTATAACACACAGTAAGCAAACTATGACTGTCGCAGATGTTCTCTATGGTGTTACCATGGAAGAGGCGGGTGTCTCCAAGAAGATATCTGTCAAGTTTGAAGAGGTAGAGAGACAGGTAGCATGAGCACTGCAGATAGAGGCTACACTCTTTCTTTGTGTTAGCATAATTCATATATTGTATAGAAAAAGGCTACTCTGTTTTCATTCCTCTTAAATACCTTTAACAGTTCGGACTCTATACAAGACTTTTAATATATCTACCAGTTATTTGTATCGATTAGATTTTTATATGATCTACTTCGTAGATGTTGATCATAAAGCTTCTGATCTGTAATGCTAGGTATTGGAAAATCTTTATCATTATTAGTTCTTAAGTACTCCTTCAATTTTGATTGGATTTGCTCTATTCCACGGTTTTTATTTGAGTCTAAATCCAGAACCCAATTATAAAAATCTATTCTTTTATCTGGTTTTAGATGTTTTGAATGGAATTTTGTTTTTTCTGTCTCAGCTCCTTCAGGATCATATTTCATCCATATCTTAAAAGCCGTATTAGGATATTTATCTATAACATACTCGTTAAAATGTTTTATAAGGCCTTCCACTGGCAAATCACTTACTTTTTCAGTTCTCCTATATCTCTTTAAATCATCTTGGAGATCGGCTAATTCAGGACTGTTTGTTGAGTTATACTTATCTATGAAATTATAATAACCATGTATATATCCTTGAACACTATTATGCTTACTAGCAATGCAATCTCCTTCAAGTAGAATTGATAAATTAAGTGGAACCGGTAAATTACTGATTCTAACATAATTAATAAGAAAATTTAATTGATGCAAACAAGCTTCTAATTCTATATCATTTTCAAGCATTCCTCTCTTTCTAGTAATGTTTTGCTCATTCCCATGCACCGCTATTTCATGAACAAGTGTTGAAGCCGTAGCGGCTAGAGGAAAATATGGCCTTACCATTAATTCCCCTACATCTATATCGGATGTGCTATCAGTACTGAAATGAGAAATTGCATGATACCCATTTAGATTTGCCATAATGTCATAATTGATATAGTTAGTTTTTACCTGTCTCATC
>JGI26272J51733_1000995_pt1 | contig 12351 bp, 14 predicted proteins | sample SaaInlV_120m_DNA_FD_51733 | JGI IMG/M metagenome (IMG submission 51733) | reverse complement strand
CCTTCACATGGTCTCCAAGCTCTCCGACCACGGCGTGGCAGGCTTTGTGCTGGCCAATGGCTCCATGTCCACCAACACCACGGGGGAAGGCGCGATCCGCCAAAAAATGGTGGAAAACGACCTGGTGGACTGCATGATCGCCTTGCCTGGCCAGCTCTTCTACACGACCCAGATTCCCGTGTGCCTCTGGTTCCTCACCAAGAACAAGAAGGCTGACAAGCAGCGCTTGAGTTCTTCAAATGCCATAACGTCTATAGTATTTTTTGTATTTTCCCAAAACCAAAATAAGGAATAGAATATTTTACTATTGGGTTGTTCTATTTTCTGTTTTGCTTCTTGTAGGTGTTCTTTTGTTCTATTTGGTTTTGTAGAAAAGAAGTTATCAGAATCATATTCAACTAATTTATTCATTTCTGCATAAATTGCCAAATCATTAATTTGTTTTGCAATCTCTCTGTCGGTAGCTGTAATTGGGATCCCTAATACTCTAAATGGGTTTTGATATATTATATCCATATTTAACTCACTTGCATTACAATAGCGTTTTGAAAGTTGATGATTGTAGGAATTATTAATTCCATACTTCTAATCTCATAAAAATTCTATATCAGAATCCAGGTATACTTTGAGACTTAAAGTAACAATAATAAATTATAAAATATTAGATTCTCCAATATTTTGATAAATTATTTTATACGTTCTTTAAAATACCTTCGCATCCTTAACTATTAATATATTCACTGGATTAGTAGAAAGAATTTACAAAAGAAATTCAATATGGGTGAGGATTGGTTGATTGGTATTGGGGGATTTCCTTATAGGGATGTAGAAAAATCCAAAAAAATATTTCACAGACCGTTTTCTGGTAGGAAAAGTAGGTGGACCTTTGGTTGAAGGACCAGGGTGGGAGATAGGGGGAAAGCAACCATATCCCCCATTTTGGGAAGATGAGGTTTAAAAAATCAAAGACTTAATGCCAACCTATTCAATGCAGGATCTCATTTATCACCATAACAATGTCTATAATATCAATCTGACCTGAGTAGTTCACATCACCAGCGAGGAACTGATCTTCAGTTGGTTCAGCATCTCCAAGGACAAAAGAAACGAATAGAACTAAGTCAATAACGTCGAGAACACCACTTTGATCAACATCACCGAAAAGAATATCTGATACAACTTGGATATAATTCTCTTTTGTCTGAGTATCAGACCCTGTTTCATCGTAGACAGTCAGAGTAACATCATAAATACCTTCTATCTGGTATGTGAACTCAGGATGGGGTTCGGTGGAATCTATCAATCCATCACTATTGAAATCCCATTCGTACAAGGTTGGATTGCCTTGAGAAACTGAAGCAGAACCGGAAATTAGTTTTGTTGAAGGAAGCGAAATAGAACATTGGACAGACGAATTACCTGAGTACTTTTTCAACTCCTGGACTCGTTTTTGTTTGGTATATGGGGTCTATGCCTCTGTTCGGGATCTAGTAATTAATCTGTTTTAAGGGGAAGGAAAAGGCCAGTGGTGCTGGTTCTTTTCTTTAGGTTGAAATTCGCATTACCATTTATAAATAACTACTTGTGCGCCTGGATGAATCGCTCTAAGACTGTATTATTTCCTCATCTCAGAAAAATAAAGTTTTCCAATATTATGATTCTGCATGTTATTAAAATTAAATCCAAAACGATTTAAGTCTCCAGCAAAGTTACGAATTTGGTTAATGAATCCTTCTTCTGTAATTTTATTTTGGTTACAAAAATCAAAAAAATATAAATGATAGAAACGAATTGTATTAAGTTTCTCAATTCTAATTGTTTTAATATTCTCAAAAATTTGATATGAAAATTCATTCATTGTTATCTGGTCTGCTAAAAACTTTTCTTCTTCATCTACCATGATTTCCGATAAAATAATAATTGCTTCTTTATATAATTTTTTTTTTGCCAAACACGATTAATCCTCTATATTATTGATGAATATTGACGCTAACTTATATTTTTCACTAAGTTCAAGGAAACACCTGTCGTTATAAGACTCGAGTGATAGTACTCTAGTTACACAATCACACGGATTGGTTTAGCAGTTGAATCTTCAACCTCCCTGCCTATAGCATTCCTAAAGTCACTGCAAGACCAAAATGCCTTACTCCTACTCTCTTGCACAAATGTTAAAGCAGAACGTTCAGTGCAATATTTAATAACCTGTTCAGGGTACTGGTGCTCAAATTTCCTGAAGTCTTTTGGAGTCCCTAGTTCCAACTTATTCTTCAAGTACCTTCTGCCAATCTTGTATTCTATTCTCGAGTAATTATATGTATCAAAACGATGATCATCATTTTGATTAGGTGAATACCTTTTATCATAAACGGACAGTTGTAGACCATATTTCCCACGCTTTCCGATTACATATCCTGTCATATTTATTGGTTCTGATTTTCCAATATACCATTTGGCTTCCTCTAGAGAATTGTTTGATTTGAATATCTTAAATTCATTTGTGTTCAAAAATAATGGTACATTGCAAGCAAGGTCGATCCTAGACACAGTTACATTGGTAAAATCAAAATCTTTTTTATACATATCATAGATAACCTTAAGTGTACAGTAGATTTGATTTATATTCTCTTCAAAAACATTGGAATCAAAATACAGCCCTCTCAAATGTAAGATTAGGCCACCATGATGAAAATGCATATGAAAAAAAGATTCTAGGCTGAGATGCGGTCTACTTATAATTCGTGACCTAAGGTTATTGTTAAATAGTTGGTTAGCGATTACATTCTTGATCTCCACTTTTACATTTGGATCTTTCATTTCTTCTCTTGCAAATGGGAACCACAATTGAAAGTAATCTATAAAGTATTTTCTCATGGTTCTAGTATCTGATTAATAATATCACTGTCAAATAGTTGTCAAATAATGTAGAAATGTAGCGACCACTCTTAATCTTCCTCTACAATTAATCATATTTCGCCTTTACTAGTCTCCTTTTCAAGCTAACTGAGCATGACGTCCGAAGCAGTGTGTTTTAGAATGCAGGCTAAATATTTAGTTTTCAGAATATTCATAATTTGCCCATTGATCCTGTCCACTATAAACACTGTCTAATTTTCCAGCGACATGTCTTACATATTCATTATTTAAATGGACTTCGTAAATCCATCCTCTCGAGTTCATTTCTTCAACACTATCTAAATAGGAATAAGTATGTTTAACTAAATAAATGTCCCCATCTATCTTTTTTGAATGCCATCCAGAATCCATAAAATATGTGTCAGAATATTCATCCTCTAGATAGGATTTATGCTTTTTTGCATTTTCATATTTGACCAAATCAATAACTTTCTGATTATCTTCAAAAACTGATATCTCTATATTAGCAATTATTTTCCAACCCTTAGATGTGTACAACCACGTATCACCAGATGTTTTATCAAGCTTTATTATAATTTTACTGTTTGAACTTGCTTTAATTTCATATTTGTTTGAATTGCATCCACATACTGCAAAAAAAATTATAAAAATAATTAAGTTGATTATTTTCACCATATTACATCCTGCTTTCTAACTTTATAACTTGACTGATGAGTTGAATCTATTTATTAATTTTGCTGTTATTGGTTTGAGAAAGAAAATCAGCAATTTTCATTGATATAAATCCTAGGACAAAACACCAAACATATCTCCCTAGTAAAAACCCAAAACCACTTGACGTTGCTAATTTATTATATGGTACACCATGAATGAAGAAAACTTCATGTATTAATAAAAGTAGTCCAATCAGACATGAACCTATAATTATACGTTTCATAATTTACCTCACTTATTTATTTAGTTAATGTTGACCAAATTTAGGAATTCAGTTAAATTAGAGAAATAGAATATAGAGCATATATGTACAATAGTGTAAACCAATGCATTCCAAACTTATGTTTATCTGTATAGTATTAACATTTCCTCACCGTTATCAAGTTCCCATTTTCTAAATTTCTCTAACAATCCAATGCCACATAATAATGAACCATCGTCAATAATTGCCGCCGTCACATTGTTAACAACATATTCGCCAATTTTTATATTATTTAATCGAACTAACTGGGCCGTGACATTTTGATTGTTAGCAAGAGAATATAATTCTGTCCCTAAATAATCTTTTTTTGTTAATGATCCATTTATTAACAAGTCCCTTTCTACATCTCTATTAATAATAAGATTACTCGCTCCTGTGTCCAATAAATAGTATTTTGATATACCATCAATGGAGATTTTGACTTTATAGCCCTGTTCATAATAATTTACCAATGGAATATTGGATGAGTAGTCATTTCCAATAATATCATCTGAATTATAAATTGCATTTGATTCAAACAATGATAGATCATATAAAAACTTGTCAAGGCAAGGAAGTATGGTTTCATTGAACACTTCACTATCTTCATTTTCTAGTTCAAGATAATCTTTATATGTGTACCCTAGGGAAAATAATTTATTCACCGCACAGGCACAATAATCCTCAGCAGCTTTTGTTGACAAAACTTCTCTGATATCTGGGTCACTCATTATTTCTGCAACACAATTATTTATTCCAGCTTTTTGACCTATTTCTGTTAAATACTCATCTTTTAATATAAAATCATCATCAAATGTGACATTACCTTCCACACAGGTCATAATAATCTTTAGATTCTTTTCATTTAAAAAGAGATCCATCATTTTATCATTTTTAATCGCCTTTTCAATTTCAAAACTATATAATGTGGGTATTAGGCTATCACTAACACATTCACAATAATTTGTTGTGTTAACATAATAACCATTTATATCTATTATCTCTTGCTCAGTGCTACTAGCACAGGACGATACAAAGTCATTTCGTAGACCTAATATGACATTATCTTTTGTTTTAATTACCTGAGTAATAATAAAACTATTACAAAGGATAATAATTACGAACTTCACCAAATATCTCATCAGCAGGAACATCATTTATTTATGAATTTTCTTCCAATAATTAATAATAATAATCCTAATATCCCTGAGATATTTGCACCTAAAATATTTCCAATACCTGCTCCAATATTCCCATTAATAATCATACTATATGGTCTTAAAATAAAATATTCCATTCTTGAGATTTCTCTCATCAAAACTTCATTGGAAATTGTAGTGAATGGAACAGATGGTGGATTCAAATATGAGAATAATTGTAAAATAATTAATATATATCCCAATATTACAATTGTTTTGAATAAAGCTTTCAATATTAACGAATTGTTTTTCATGTACTTCTAAAGTATCTCCTTATTATTTACTTAATAGTTAACGCGACTTGTTGCATTTTTGTTGTGCGGATTGAGAATCTGCACAATACAATCAATCTGTATATCGGATTGCAAGGATTTTTACTTGAGTAATATATCCCCCAGGGATTGTTAAAGGGCTTCCATCAAAATTCCTTACTTGTTGCGGAGATTGGTATCTTTGTTGATTATCTGCTATGAACAATGCGTTTGCTCCTATTTCTTGTGCCTTTTTCCGAGCTTTCTCCATTATCTGAGTCACAGTAACATTCAGACCACCGTTTGCCTCGATGATTGCAATTACATCATAAGGACGTATGGGTTCTACAAGCAGCAACTCTACGTGCGTGGTTGGAGGGTACGATTTACTTGGGTCGAGTAGTATGACTCCTGCAGTCGCGCATGAGAGTACGAATAGAGAAAGAAATGTAAAAATCAATATTTTCATAATTTGTACTTCTTTCTTAAAATCCGAATTCATGATTCATTCTCCTATTTCAATTCGTAGTAAAAGGATGTCATTTCCAGGTTCATTGGTCCCTTTGAAGGTCAGCTACAAACCTTTGTAAGGCCTATTTTCCAAGCATCGTCTATGAAAATTATATAAACTAGTTACTAATTTCAATACTCTTAATCCATGTTTTGGAGATGTTTCGTACCCAATCAATATCATCTTGATTATTAAAATTAGAATAAACATAAACAAATAATATTTTATTATTTACTAATATGAAACTAGAACCACATATTAACACTGAATCATTGGTAACTCCATCCATGGAAGTAGTAATTTTAACAAGTTGGGCAAATGAAAATGCTTCTGGCACATCATAAAAAATACCCAAAGGGACAACCTGACCTATTTTCATATCAAAGTTTATAAAATTTTGTGCATTTGCAATATTTTCTGATGATTTTTCCATCCAAGGCACAATTTTGTCTTTGTATTGATCCCATAATTTGTTTTGATCATTTCTTCCCTTCTCAATAAAATCTTGAAACTGTGATTTTGTGAAACTCTTTTTTACAGTGGATTCCATAGTTTGAACCAGCATATACTTATTCAATTCGGCTTCTTCGTTTTTCAGTATCCTGCCAAGATCACTTTCAGAATAATATACTGCCAGCAACCGATTAGTCTCATACGTAGTAAGCTCAGCGAGTTCTCTACTCTCAGGTGAAATTTTACTGATTTCATGGAAAGCTGCTGGAGCTGGCAAATAAATGGGTGTTCGGCCAAGAGATATTGTAGTAGTCTGCGAATAGATCACGTTCCAAGAGATCACTAAAATCAAAAAGTTTAACTTGACTATATATGTTCGTTTCATCCATTCCCTCATTCCGATAGCAAGGTTAGCTACGACCACCATAGATAGACCAATCAGAGTTTTACCAAAAATCGTATCCATCATACCATATTTTCTAAATCATTTGCTTATTAATACTCGCTCTGCAATCATTAAAAGAACCTTCCTATCCTTAAGTATTAATATTTCCATCATATTNTCAGATTGAAATTACAAAAGAATTTCGATATGGAGAGTGAGTTGAAGTAGATGGGAGGAGGAATCCTTATAGGGTNGTAGAAATTTTTCAAAAAAATATTTCACAGACCGAATTTTGGTAGGAAAAGTAGGTTAATCCCTGATCGCAGAACCAGGGTAGGAGATAAGGGGAAAGCAACCAGATACCCCGTTTTGGCAAGATTAGGTTTAAACATTTGAATTCCCCATACAATTATCATCGAAATGTGTCAAACACAATCTACTAGATTGGACAATAACGTTAATTTATTGTCATTGTACACTGTATGTTCTGTAATCCCATAACTTGCTTAGAGTCCTTTCCTGATTGTAAAACAATAGCTGAAATATCAACACTCCAAGGAAGAATATTTTTGTTCTTAACCGAATCAAGAACTTTTTCTGACGTATCGCTAGGAGTCTTAATTCTGCCAACAAATTCAGTTGAACTTTCATATGAAGTTGAGACATCAATTATACCCCCCAATTCTGTTATCCCAATGGATCCAAGAAAATTGAGGTTAATGCTATTAATTTGAAAACTTAAATCACTATGTTCATTTATTATTTTACCAAGGAGTAATATTTCGTCACTATCGTCTGAATCTGAAGATAATGTCTTATATGCATGGTTTATTTCCATTTTTATAAACCCGGGTTGAATATTTAAATCTGGTTTGATGGGATGGAATTCCATTGATAGCGGTGAATCATAATCAAAAAATTCACTGTTCTCAATTTGTTTTATCCTTGATAGGATATTTGGATGAGAAGAAAATGCATAAGTTTTTGGAATAAAACCAAGTCTAGTTTTTGAATGTGTTGCGAGTTTATCGAGAGATGAAAGCATATAAGTTAATTTTTTACCAGAGTTCATTAAATATATCTGTGCAAACATATCTGCTTCCTGTTCTAAATCACGGCCATATCCTTTTTGGCTATATTCAATTGCATACTGACCAATTTCAGATAATACGCCAGTCAAAAATAGCCCCTCTTCGGATTCAGCAGCAATCGCTCCAATTGCGAGAATAGTAGTAAAAAGGGCAAATGATTCCTTCTTTTTAAGATATTCCTTGTATTCTCGGAGTGTATGTCTTCGTTCAACATGGGCTATTTCATGAGCTATAACAGACTCTATTTCCTCATCATTTTCTGACAATTCTAATAAACCAGTAGTAAAATAGAGGTTTCCACCGGCAACTGCAAAAGCGTTGGGGGAATCATCACGAATTATCTGAATTCTATAATTATATCCTTTTAAATTTTCAGACCAATTGCTCAAAATATTACTCATCATTGATTGGAGTTTTGGCAATAATGCATGTTCGTACATTATCTCATTTGTATTTTGGATTTGTATAATTATTGCTTTTACTAATTCTTTTTCAAGAGCATAATCTGAAATTTGTGGATTGGTAGCAAAACAAGCTTTACATGGTTGGAAACCAGCTGAATCAGCTTCTTTATTATTTGAATAAGATTTTTGAAAATCATAAGAAGGTAAATGTTTTACATTAGGTAAATGATAAAAATTAGATTCAATATTACCCACAACACCCTTTGGATAAAGTAATTTCCCATTCCATGACGTTACAAAATTTATGTCATCGACATGATAAAATGAATATTTTTGCAACCCTTGGGGTTTAAATCTTATGCTTGATGAATTTTCCACAATTGACTTTTTATCAACTTCACCTTTTAGAATATTACCGTCAATAAAAATAATTTCATCCTGGCAGTTTATTAAAGTAGTTATAAGTAAGAATAGTAATGTTATTCTCATAGCTCTTATCCTTTTATTCCGAATATTAGTTGTGCATTCTAATGAGTATGATTGCATATATAGATAGGTCACAAAATTACATCTAATAAAATTAGGGATACAATCAGTTGGACATCGTCTTGCAGTGGTCTTACTGGAATTGAAAGACATTTTAAAAATTAAAACTCCCCACAGGGATACCATGGGGAGTATGTTAACTGATTATATGTTTTAGCAGAAGATAAATCGCTTTATAGGGCTGTGAAAAAAAATCCAAAAAATATTTTAGAATCCAATTCCCTCTGAGAAAACTAAAAATACTATTCCCACCTGCAGGCGGGACCTACCATCTCAAGGGGGTGCTCTCATGGAACCTATTCCCGCAAGATCGAGTTTAAAACCCGCTATGGGGCCCGGGAATCTTCACCGCTATCATATAAATCATAAAACTCATTACTAGGGATTATATCCTGGGGCTTTTCTCGTGGTGTTTCGCAAAGTGGGGATCCACCTTGTTGGCTGAAGAATTTACCCTTTGGTTTTCACTCTTGTTTTTCGTCTCCAGGTTTGAAACGTCCATCCAGAACATTGTGGGCGGTAGAGATTATACCTGCTATTTCCTTTTTCTTTTTGTGTGGAATATGCTTTTTAAATAAATCTCTAATTTCCTCATCTGTGTGTTTTTGTGCCATTTTATTCTCCTGAAGGTTTATTGATATTTAACATTGTGGTGTGTCGCATTGATTCATGTACTTCCCTTTTGGATGAGGGGTGTTCTTGTTATCGGCTCACCTTTTTTCCAATATCCACTGGATAAGTTCCATCGGAATTATCATCTCTTTTTTTTGGTCAATTAGTATTTCACTGATGTTTTTTAACTTTTGATCTGATTTTGATTGTGACATAGCTCTCTCCTTTATATATCATTAAATTGTTCATATTACTCTGAAGTAGTCTAGCTTGGGTTTTTTAAATGTTATTGTATGGGTGTACCCTGGAGTTGTTCATTTAGTTGTTGCCCATAAGTAAGTACCGATTGACCCTCCGAATAATTCCAAATGCAGTTTCGATATCAACAGCAAACAGGGATATTAGATGATCTATTGTCGGGTAGTCTTCCCCCAACTGAGCTGCAGTAAACTGGGCTCACAAATAACCGGTATTTCTTACATGGGTTCTGGATTCTGGCAGGTAAGCTCGAGGGGTCAGTAGTATGAGCTTTCTTGGTTCATCAGGATTTATCAAGATACCGTATGGATGGTTTTTGATCTTGAAAACATGATCCAGGCTAAAAGTGGTGGGTGAATTCGTTTCTACCGTGTGGTTTCATCACATGATCGCTCTTTGTGCCGGTACATTTGGGATGTTCAGTTTTTCATTTAAGTAGTTGATGTAGGTTTCCGGGACCGTTTCCGGCGACATGTGATATCACAGATTGGGCTCAGTTTTCGGAATGTAACTTTTGTCTTCGTATTCTACTTTCGGATTTGTTTCACTGAGAAGTGCCCAGTGGTCCCCGTATTTGGGGAGTAGTTTATCCAGGTTTGTAATTTTTANTATGATCATGTTTTGNTTCTCCGTTAGTTATGTGTCGCACACCTTGTGCTCACTTGATTGTTAATTAATGCAGCAGATATCGGTAGAAATCTTCTTTAACCCTCCATCCGCTGCATCATTTGTTTTTAGTATTTATTTCTGCTCAAAAAGAGTCGGATAATATGCTGCCAGATTTTGATCAACAAAATCCAATGCTTTTCGCAAATGCTGTCGATTGTTCAGTAATGAGTATGCACTGAAAAACCGCTCTGCTTCATTTAGGCTATCGTGATACGGTGTCCAGAGATCGAACCAGATTTGTTGGCCATTTCCAATACCATCAGCTCTTAGAAATGGGTGTTCCTCTACACGTTTTATTATCACACTTGCATAGCTGACATGTGGATGCTGGAACATTGCAAACACATCATTTTCAATCCTGCAAATATCAACTTTTTTGTCAAGCTCAATATATGTGGTTGATGAATCCGATGCTTTTGTTGAGCTCTCATCAGTTGGATCATAGATCCAGCCATCTTCTTGGATCACTTGTTTTTTTGTTAGATACGGATTGTTACTTCTTTTATAATGTCTCCAAAAATGCGGACATGGTCCCATTCTATCATCATTTTTTAGAGTATGTTTACTAATGTGATTGCTGTCCAATACNATATCGTGCCCNNTCATTTCTGGGCNTATTGCTTCTGTATTCTGAATTTTAAATATATTTATCATCTTATTTATTTGATTTAATTTGTTCTAGTTAATGTTGTGTGCAATCTGCGCACACTTTTGTAATAATAGATTCTCAATAATAACCAAGAGTCCATATTCTGAAGTTTTATGTTTTCAGTGTCCAGGGTAACCATAGAAACCAGGGTTTAGACCAGGGTGAAACCAGGGTTTAAACCATACTTAAGTAGTTGTGTTTATTAAAGAAACCATAGAAACCAGGGTAAAACTCAATTACGTTGTGGCGTGGTATTCTACTGTACATATATTTATTTTATTTCTCCCAAAATTCAAAAAACTATGGTTTCTATGGTTTAGCGTTGTTATTACTAGACTTAAGTATGGTCTAAAGTATGGTTTACCTATGGTTTCGATTTCAAAAAGTATGGTTTTGACTAATTCCAATCGTAATATTGCATTCTATCATCCCCAGTTCCCTTTCTCTGAACCCGAAATCCAAAAGGAGCAAGATGCCTTGATAATGAATTCTTTGTGATACCTTTATCTCTATAAAGCTCTTGAAAAAGTCTGAGAGCTTGATCTTTTGTTAAATATTTCTCTTTCTTAATATGATCCCAATCCAGACTCACATGTTGAGCAGATGAGAATTTTGGTTTATCATTAAATAATCCAGTTAGGTAGAAACTCTTAATATCTTGTGTCATCTCTTGAAACCACACTTTGTCACCATCCTTAAGATGATGCACAAATTCTTCCCAGCGAGATTGTCCAGCTGAAATAAGTACATCCTTTAGATCTGTAGAAAATGGCTTATTAGCTTCCTTCATATTTACATCATAATTCCACAGGTATTGAGCAAATTCAGGTAACTCTTTTTGAAACTTTTTAAACGATCCTGGTACTTTAAACCACTTCTTATTTGCAAGATTACCACCTGTTTCCATAATTGTAAACCTTCTGTCACTTCTCTCAACTAGTAATGGGACCTTCTCATTAGAATAGAAAATGCAGTTGATATTGTTATTTAACTGATATGTGCGAATATTCTTTTCATTAACAGTAATAGAAGGATCTGTGATAATCGATTTTATCTTTGAGTTTAATGAGTTCCTGCCTCGATTATCATGTGCCACTTCATTAAAAGCGATAAAAGCAACATTCTTTATCCAGCCATTAAAAGAAGATTTGAGTTGCTCATCCTCAACCTGAATTGTCTGGTTATCACCAAACAGAGGTTTAAGAATATGGCTAAGAAAAACGCCTTTGCCAGCACCCTGCTCACCGATGAACACAAACGAGGTCATCAATTTATTTCTGGTCTGAAGTATAACAGCTAACCAGTTAATGAAATAGTTTCTTTCCTTTTTCTTAGGGATAAGATTTTTAAGTAACCTCTGAATCTCACCAAAGTGTTCTTTAGGGATCAATTTCCTGTCATTACCCCCCATAAGATGATACTTTGTTGGTCTGAATAAATTAAATGTGCGTTTTGAAAGATCGATCTGTAAGTTATCATTCATATCAAATT